>VFQN01000069.1_pt1 | contig 237861 bp, 228 predicted proteins | sample 3512371 | NCBI WGS metagenome assembly VFQN01 (sample SAMN10412370, study PRJNA504923) | tailings metagenome | isolation source: Replicate 2 from Balatoc abandoned mine | place: Philippines: Itogon, Benguet | collected 2017-08-28
ACACCGCCGCCGTGTAGCCGGCCGGGCCCGAGCCGAGGATCAGGACTTTGGCGTGCGTGGAGGGGGCCTTCGCCGCAAGCCGGTTCATTCTTTCCTGTATCCGATATCGGCCAGCATCTTCTTCCAGCCCTCGCTGGTCTCGCGCACGCCGCGCGCGAAGCTGGGGGCGTCCTGCCACTGCACTTCGACACCGCCCGAGCGGAAGTCGTCCTGCACCTTCGGCAGGGCCATCACGTCGCGGGTGGCGCTGGCGATCCGCGAGACAGTAGCCGGGGCCATGCCGGCCGGCCCGATGAGCCCCAGTGCCGTGTCCAGCTCCATGTCCTGCACGCCCATCTCCGTCATCGTCGGCAGATCGGGAAACAGCGCGCTGCGCCGTGGCGCCACCACGCCCAGCAGGCGCACCTTGCCCGACTTGGCGAGGGCGGCGGCGCCCGAGGACGAGGCGAACTGCAGGTGCACGCGGCCGACCACGAAGTCCTTGGCGACATCGTTGGCGCCCTTGTAGGGCACGTGCACCATGTCGATGCCGAGCTGCCTGGCCAGCATCTGGCCGAAGATGTGCGCCGCCGTGCCCATGCCCTGCGACACGTAGTTGAGCTCGCCGGGGTGGGCCCGGCCGTAGGCGGCAAGCTCGCGGGCATTGGTGGCGGGGATGGAGTTGTGCAGCACCAGCACGGTCGGCCCCAGGGCGCATTGCGCCACCGGCGTGAAGTCGCGGAAGGTGTCGTACTTCGCCGCCAGCAGCGTGTGGGGCAATTGCGCGATGGTGGAGCTGGGCGTGTACATCAGCGTGTGTCCGTCCGGTGCCGACTTGGCGACCTCGGACGCGGCCAGCATCGTGCCGGCGCCGGGCCGGTTTTCCACCACCACGGGTATACCCAGCGCGGCGCCGAGGTGCTGCGCGATCAGCCGCGCCTGCACGTCCGTGCCGCCGCCGGCCGGATAGCCGACGATCAGTCGCATCGGCCGTCCTGCCACCGGGAACTCGGCGGCGCGGGCCTTGCCCGCCAGCGCTGCGCTGGCGGCCGCCAGCAGCCATTGGCGCCTGTCGATCACGGTGTGTCTCATGCTGTGTCTCCTTGTGGTTGTCCGAGGTCGTGCACGATGGCTTGCGCGGCCCGCAGGCCGTCCTGCTGCGCGGCGGCCAGGGTGTAGGGCACGCCGGCACGGATGTCGCCGGCCGCATAGATGCCCGGCACCGAGGTGCGCCCCTGTGCATCGCAGTCGATGCGGCCCGTGCCATCGAGTCGCACCAGGTTGCGCAGGAATCCACTGGCAGGCTGCAGGCCCGCATAGATGAAGACGCCGGCCACGGGCAGCGACCGGCTGCCGTCGTCGGACTGCAACCGCACGCCGGCCACGCTGTCGCCGCCCTCGATCGCCGCCACCGTGACGCGCGGCATCAGCCGGACATTGCCGTGCGCGGCCAGCGCCTCCAGCAGATACGGCTGGGCATGTGGTGCATCGCCCTCGAAGGCCAGGCAGACCTCGCTCGCATGGCGCGCCAGCACGGCGGCTTCACCCACGGCCGAGTCTCCGCCGCCCACCACGCAGACAGCCTCCGCGCGGAACAGCGGGCCGTCGCAGGAGGCGCAATGCGACACGCCGCGGCCTTCCAGCGATTGCTCGCCCGGCACGCCGATCGTCCGGCGCGACGAGCCCGCCGCCACCAGCACCGCGCGGGTCTGCACCACGCCGGCTTCGCCATGAACTTGCAGGCGGGCGCCGCTGTCGGGCAGATCGATCCGCGCCACGGTGTCCAGCTGGAACTGCGCGCCGGCTTCCTCGGCGGCTTCCTGCAGCAGGGGGCCGAGTTCGAAGCCCGCGATGCCGCCGGGATGATCCGGATGGTTGGCGATGTGTTCCACCGTCATCACCTGGCCGCCGGCGCCCATGCGCTCGATCACGAGTACCTGCAGGCCCCGGCTGGCCGCATGCGTGGCGGCCGCCAGCCCGGCGACGCCCGCGCCGACGACCACGAGATCGGTTTGCTGCATCGCACCGCTCCTAGCGCCAGTCGTCCACCGACACGGTGGCGCGGTGCAGGGCCCCCATCATCTGCCAGTAGCCGTTGGCCTCGCCGCCGACCACCACGACGTGGATGTCCTTTTCCTCGAAGATGCGCACCGGTGAGTCGTCGGGCACACCGACGTAGCGCGCCTTGGGCGACTCGGACTCGCCGAAGGTCGCCTTCGAATACACGTAGTTCTGCACCAGTTGCAGATCCCAGTATCGGCCGGCGGGCATCTCGGCCGTCTCGCGCAGCCAGCGCACCAGCTTTTCCTTGGTGTCGAAGCCGCCGCGGTCGATGAACTGCTGCGCGGTGATCGGGTCCAGCAGCAGCACCGGGCCGGTGATCGAATCGGTGCCCAGCAACATGTCCTTGACGTGCTCGCGCCAGTACGCCTTGCGCAGGCCCAGGCTGAAGGTGGTGGAGCGGCAGCCGTGGAACACGGTGACCGTGCTGGTGTCGCGGTCGAAGCCCTTGTCGACGTGCAGCGGCTGCCAGGGGCTACGCTCTTCGTTCTCGGCGAAGGTGATGCCGTTGTACGTGTAGTTGTTGCCCAGCGAGCCCATGAAGGTCTCGCCCGGAACCGAGCCGCCCTGCAGGTTCTGCGACAGCAGGCCGTAGGCACGCCCGATCGTCGCGTTCGCGTGGTTGTAGGGTCCCATGGCGCCGATGCCGCAGTTCATGCCGATCTCGTGCCGGATGGGCCCGTTCACCACGCTCATCACCGATGCCGAACTCGACGTGCTGCCGCGCGCCGACACGCCGGTCGACGCCAGCGCCAGGATCACGGGGAAGTACTCCGGCCGGGCGCCGGCCATCACGGCATTGACCGCCACCTTCTCCACGGTGTATTCCCAGAGGCCCCGGTTGGAGGTGGGCTGCATGCGCCCAACCACCTCTTCGGGACGGCGGCTCGTGCCAGCCAGCATGGCCGCGACGCGTTCCTCGGTCGGCAGCACGATGGGCAGGTAGTCCGTCCAGCCGTTGCGCTCGAACAGGGCGCGCAGGTTGTCCTCGGTGTCCGGGTCCTCCAAGCGCGGTGTGTCGCGGGCGTAGGGCTCCTCGCCGGTCTCGCTGGCGGCCAGGCCGCGCGTGAGGGCTTCGACGATCTCCTGCATCACGGGCCGGCCCGTGTACGGATCGTCGCCTTCCACGTAGGCACGCAGCTCGGCCTCGGTCTTGCCCATCACGGGTTGTGGCACGAACACCATCGGCGATTGGGCGAGGCCGCCCATGCGCGCCACCGATTGCGCGATCTTCACGAACTTGTCGGTGTAGATCGCCGCCGTCGGAACGCCGTATTGCGTCTCCAGCGTGATGGCGTGCGTGGCGACGGCCGGCGTGCAGGTGCTGCAGTGGCCCACGCCGATGATGGCGGCGTGGCCCTTGTCGCGGATCTCGCTCCAGAGCACGGGGTCGTCCTTGGCGTAGTAGCTGGCCATCTGGCGCAGCTCGACGCGCACGCCAGGCATCTTGCGCGCGAACCAGGCCTGCACCTGCTTGAGCAGCTCGACCGAATCGTCGAACTTGCTGTCGATGAGGTAGACGGTCTTGCCGTCCAGGCTGGCTGGGCGGGGCGCGGGTTGCTTGCGGCGGATCTTCGGCGCGTAGCCCACCGGGTTGTGGACTGTGAGCAGGGAGGGGGATTTGACAGCGGTCAGCATGGCAGGGCTTCTTTCAGGAATGCATGGGTTCGTTCGGCGGCGAGCGCGGCGCTCGCCGGTTCGAAGGCGGCGCGGGCGTCGCAGTTGAAACCGTGGCCGGCCGGATAGCGGTGCAGCGCGATGCGGGGGTGTGCGCGCGCGATGGCGTCCACGTGGTCCGGCGGGATGTGGGCGTCGTGCGCGCCGAAATGGAGCAACACCGGAGCGCGCGGCGTCTCGCCCAGGTGGCTGGCGATCTGCGTTCCGTAATAGGCGACGGCCGCGCGCACGCCCGGAAGACGTGCGGCGGCCAGCCACGCCAGCGTGCCGCCCCAGCAGAAGCCGATGACGGCCACCGCGTGGCGCCCGGCTGCCGCGGCGTCCACGGCGACCTGCACATCCAGCAGCGCGTCGGCGTCACGGATGCCGGCCTTCAGATCGCGGGCCCGCGCCATCGCGGCGGCGTCGTAGCCCAGCTCCACGGCGGGCTCGGCGCGGTCGAACAGCGATGGCGCGATGGCGCTCCAGCCTTGCGCCGCGTACCGATCGCACAGCGAGCGGATGTGGGCGTTGACGCCGAAGATCTCGGGCAGGACGACGATGGCACCGCGAATCGGCGTGCCCGCGGGAGGCACCGCTTGCCAGGCCGCCAGGCGATGACCGTCGGCTGCGCGCAGGGATGTCCAGCCGATCATCGCGGGCGCGCTCCGTCGTCGGTGGCGCGGGCGCGCTGCATGGCGTCGAATTCATGCACCTTCTCCGGCCTGAGGGTGCGATAGACGGGCGCGACCGTGCGGTCCTCGCCCGCGAGCGTGATGCGGTCGATCTCCAGCAGGTCGGCTTCGGTGAAGCGGATGTCGAGTGCCTTGACATTGGCCAACAGGTGCTCGGGCTTGTCGGCTCCGCAGATGGTGGTCGACATGGCCGGCCGCGACAGCAGCCAGGCCAGCGCCATCTGCGGCAGGGTCCAGCCCCGCTCGCGGGCGAAGGCGGCCAGTTGCTCCTGCATGCGCCAGTTGGCTTCGCTCTGCCAGGCGTTGGTCGAGGGGCTGACCTCGGCGCGCGTGCCGCTGGGCCGGGGGTCGTCTCGCCGCACCGCGCCGGTCAGCAGGCCGCCGGCCAGCGGGAAGTACGAATTCATGCCGATGCCGTGCTTCACGCAGAACGGCTCCATGCGTTTCTCGATGTCGCGGTAGAGCAGGTTGTAGAAGTCCTGCGCCGAGACGACGCGTTCCAGGCCGAGCCGGTCGCTGGTCCAGAGCGCTTCGCAGATCTCCCACTCGAAGAAGTTGGAGACGCCCAGATAGCGCACCTTGCCGGCGCGCACCAGGTCGTCGAGCGCGCGCAACGTCTCGTCGATCGGTGTCGAGCGGTCGGGCCAGTGGATCTGATAGAGGTCGATGTAGTCGGTGCGCAGCCGGCGCAGGCTGTCTTCGCAGGCCCGGGTCAGGGCCACGCGCGAGGCGCCCATGTCGTTGGGCCCGTCGCCCATGCGGTTGCCGAACTTGGTGGCGATCACCGCCTGCGAGCGTCGGCCCTGCAAAGCCGCGCCCAGGCACTGCTCGGACTGGCCGATGCCATAGCTGTTGGCGGTGTCGAAATAGTTGATGCCCAGGCCGAGTGCGCAGTCCACCACCGATGCGGCCTGCGCTGCACCGATGAAGTCTCCGAACGGATAGCAGCCGACGCCGATGGCCGAGACCGACAGCCCCGAGCGGCCGACGCGGCGGTACTGCATGCCGTTGCCGCGGCCGGGCGCGAGGCCGATGGCCGTGATGCGTGCGTTCAGGCTCTCATGGCCGGCGGAGGGCGTCGCGACGGCCGGCTCGCGTGTGGTGATGGTCATCGGCGCTTCCCTCAGTCGATGCGCATGCCGGTTTCCTGGATGAGCGGCGACCAGCGGGTGCGGTCGCCAGCCACTTTCCGTTGGTAGTCGGCCGCTGTTCCGCCCACGGGCTCCAGGCCCAGCTGGCGCAGCCGGTCGACCAGCGCCTGCACGCCCAGGGCTTCGGTGATGGCGGCGGCGTATTCGTTGACGATGGGCGCTGGCGTTCCGGCGCGCGCGAAGAAGCCGAACGAGGTGACAGCCGAGAACGAGGGAAAGCCCAGTTCGGCGAAGGTCGGCAGGTCAGGCGCGAGCGGCGTGCGCTTGTCGCTGGCGATGGCCAGGATGCGCAGCTTGCCGGCGCGGTGATCGTTCAGGTAGTCCGGCATGATCGACGCGCTGGCCGGGATCTGCCCGCCCAGCAGGTCGGTGAGCAGCGGCTGGCCGCCGCGGTAGGGCACGACCTGCACGTCGACGCCGAGCGTCTTGCGGATCTGGTGGATCAGCAGCGATGCGAGGCCTGCGGGGCTGGGCGTGCCGATCGAGCCCTTCGATGGCGACTTGCGGACCATCTCCACGTACTCGGCGAAGGTGTTGATGTCGCTCGAGGTGTTGACGGTGATGGCATGGGGCGCCGCCGCGGCCTCGCACACGGCCACGAGATCCTTGTCGGCGTCGAAGGGCAGCTTGCTGGAGAACAGCGGCAGCAAGGAGATGGCCGACGTGGGGGCCAGCAGCAGATGGCTGCCGTCGGCTTCCATCTGCTTGAGATGCTGCACGGCCACCACGCCGCCTCCACCCGAGCGCGAATCGACCACCACCGGGCGGTTGAGCCGGGTGCGCAAACGCTCGCCGATCAGGCGCGCGAGGATGTCCGACGAAGTGCCCGGCGGCACCGTGAGCACGATGGTGAGGGGTTTGCTGTTCTGTGCACGCAGCAGGCTGGGCGCGGCCAGCAGCGCGGGCGCGGCCAGCAGCGCGGGCGCGGCGGCCAGGCCGGCCAGCAGCCGCCTCCGGTTGGATTCGGTCATGGTTTTGTCTCCGGTGAATGTTGTCGTTCTGTTGTGGTTAACGGTTGCCGATGTCATTATTCGTTCGTGATATCGCCCCATCAATTGAAAAGAAGGGCGCTACTGTTAGACACGGGTTAACACCCGGCGACGAATGGAGACACGATGAATTTGCGCCAGATGGAGGTGTTCCGCGCCGTGATGCTGTCGGGTGGGGTCAACAGCGCGGCCCAGTTGCTGCACGTGTCGCCGCCGGCCGTGAGCAAGGTGCTGTCGCAGGCGGCGCGGGCCAGCGGGCTCGTGCTGTTCGAGCATGTGCGGGGCCGGCTGATACCGACGCCCGAGGCGCAGCAGCTCTACGACGAAATCAACACCTTGTGGAACGGCGTCGAGAAAGTACGCGACGTCACGCAGCAGCTGGCCAGCCCCACGCAGGCGGTGCTGAAGCTGGCGTGCACGTCGAACGTGGCACCGTTCCTGGTGTCGCGCACGATGGCGAGGCTCTACGAGAAATACCCGCACCTCAAGTGCCGGCTTCAGGTGTCGTCACCAGAGATCGTGAACCAGCTGCTGCTGGACCGCTCCTTCAATCTGGGGGTGGCGCTGGAGCCTCACGAGCATCCCAACCTCGAAGTCGTGGAGGACTACCGCTGCGGGCTGGCGTGCATCATGCGCGCCGATCATCCGCTGGCACAGCGCAAGTCGATCAAGCCGTCCGATCTGGCGGGCGAACGCATCATCGCCTCGCCGGAGACGACACCGTTCGGGCAGACCTTGCGCCGTGCGTTCGGCGCCGCCGCCGCGAACATGCGCATCGATTTCGAATGCGCGAGCTCGACGACGGCGTGCTGGTTCGCGCAGGCCGGCGTCGGGGTGGCCGTGGTGGATCGCGCCGGCATTGCCGGGGGGCTGCTCGAAGGGCTCGAAGTGCGTCCGTTCAAATCTGCCGAGACGCTCTCGGTGCGCATCGTGCGCAACCGCTACAGGCCGATGTCGGTGGTGGAGCGCGCGTTCGTCGTGGCGTTCGACGAAGTGTGGGCGCTGTCGATGCGTGAGTAGGAATTCATGAAGCGTTGAACCGGTCGGCGTGCCGTTTCAGATCAGCTCGCGCAGCACCATGTACAGCCCCAGCGCCGCCATGCTCAACAGGAAGCAGCGCCGGAACACTGCTGGCGACAGCCGCTGCCCCAGCCACTGGCCGGCCAGCATGCCCAGCAGTGCGGGCGCCAGCATCACCAGCGACAGGCCCAGTGCCGCCGTGGGAAAGCGGCCGTTGGCCTGCAGCCCCAGGGCCAGCGCCGCGGTGGAGACCGAGAACGACAGCCCCATGGCCTGCATCAACGCCGCGCGCGGCAGGCCCAGCGCCTGCAGGTAGGGCACGGCCGGCACGGCGAACACGCCGGTGGCCGCGGTGACGATGCCCGTGATGGCTCCCGTCAGCGGGCCCAGCCAGCGCTCGGTGCGCGGCGCGACCGGCCGCACCGAGCCCAGCAGGCTCCACGCCGCATAGCCCAGCAGCGCCACGCCCAGGGCAGCGCGCGCCCACGCGCCGGCCGGTGCCCCCAGCAGCCAGGCACCGAACAGCGTGCCGGCCACCACGCCGGCCTGCATCGGCAGCAGGCGCCGCAGCAGCGGCCACATGGCGGGCCAGGGGCGCATCTGCCAGAAATTGGTGACCAGCGACGGCACCACCAGCAGCGCGGCGGCGTCGGCCGGCGTCATGGCCAGCGCCAGCACGGCCATGGCCACTGTAGGCAGGCCCAGGCCCACCACGCCTTTCACCACCCCGGCCAGGGCGAAGGTGGCAATGGAGAGGATCAGCAGCGTGGTCGGCAGCGACGAGAGTGGCGAGGCATCGGGCATGGCCGCGCCGATTCTGCGCGGGCCCGCCCGCCGCGCCCATGCGGGAATCCCGCAACGCGGCTCAGGCAGAACCTGAGCCATGCCGCGCCGGGCGTGCTAGCGTCGGGCGATGCGATTCGATCTGGTCGACCTGCGCCTGTTCGTGCACGTGCACGATGCGGGCACCATCACCGGCGGCGCCGAGGCCTCGCACATGACGCTGGCCTCGGCCAGCGAGCGCATCCGCGGCATGGAAGACACGCTGGGCGTGCCGCTGCTGTCGCGTGAGCCGCGCGGCGTGCGGCCCACGGCTGCCGGGCGCACGCTGCTGCAGCACGCGCGGCTGGTGCTGCAGCAAGTCGAGCGCATGCGCGGCGAGCTGGGCGACTACGGCGCGGGCCTGCGTGGCCAGGTGCGCGTGCTGTGCAACACCTCGGCGCTGTCGGTGCACCTGCCGGGCCTGCTGGCGGGCTTCCTGTCGGCGCATCCGGGGCTGTCGGTCGATCTGGAAGAGCGGCCCAGCAACGACATCGCCGACGCCTTGCGCGGCGACACCTGCGACCTGGGCCTGCTGTCCGATGTCGCCGATCTGTCGGGCCTGGAGTCATTCGTCTTCGCGGCCGATCCGCTGGTGCTGGCGGTGCCCACGGGCCATGCATTGGCCGCGCGCCGCAGCGTGGCGCTGGCCGAGCTGCCGGGGCACGACTTCGTCGGGCTGGCGCAGGGCAGTGCGCTGCATGAGCTGGTGCTGCGCCAGGCGCGCCGGCTCGGCCTGCGGCTGGCCTATCGCGTGCGGCTGCGCGGACTCGAGTCGGTGTGCGGCCTGGTGGGGCAGGGCATCGGTGTGGCCATCGTGCCGCAGGCGGTGGCGCGGCGCTGCGCCCGCACGGCCGGCGTGCGCGCGGTGCCGCTGTCGGACGGCTGGGCGCGGCGCACGCTGATGCTGGCGGTGCGCGATCCGCCTGCACTGGCGCCACCTGCGCGCCAGTTCCTGCAACACCTGCGGACCCACGCGCCCGCCGCGTCGTCAGGCCGGGCCTGAGCGCCCATCAGGGTTGGTACAGTCGTCGCCACAGCGACGCCCAACCGATCCCAGCCCCGCCCGATGCCCCACACCCGCCCCGAACTCGCCCCCGGCCTGATGGTGGTGCACGGCAACCACCCCGAGGCGCTGCGCGACGTGCTGGTGGCCTGGCTGGCCGCGCATCCGCTGGCGCCGCTGGAAGACGAGCACGTGCTGGTGCAGAGCAACGGCATCGCGCAGTGGCTGCGGCTGGCGCTGGCGCGCGACGTGGCCGACGGCGGCTGCGGCATCGCCGCCGCGTTGCAGATGCAGCTGCCGCAGCGATTCATCTGGCAGGCTTATCGGGCTGTGCTGGGCGAAGATGCGGTGCCGGCCGAGTCACCATTCGACAAGCCCCTGCTGGTGTGGCGCCTCATGCGACTGCTGCCCGCGTTGCTGCACGAAGACGTGTTCGCGCCGCTGCGCCGCTTCCTGGAGGGCGACGCCGATTGCCGCAAGCGGCACCAGCTGGCCGAGCGGCTGGCCGATCTGTTCGATCAGTACCAGGTCTATCGCGCCGACTGGCTGCAGGCCTGGGCCGACGGCGACGACGTGCTGCGCACCAGCCGCCAGGGTGACGTGCCTGTACCCGACACGCTGCGCTGGCAGCCGCGCCTGTGGCGTGCCCTGCTGCAGGACGTGGGCCCGCATGCCCATGCCAGCCGCGCGCAGGTGCACCAGCGCTTCATGGCCGCCGCGCTCGCCGGCGATGCGGCGGCGCGGCCCGCCGGCCTGCCGCGGCGGCTGGTGGTGTTCGGCATCTCGTCGCTGCCGCAGCAGGCGCTCGAAGTGCTGGCCGCGCTGGCGCGCTGGACGCAGGTGCTCATGTGCGTGCACAACCCCTGCGAGCACGACTGGTCGCACATCGTGGCCGACCGCGATCTGCTGCGCGCCGACCGCCTGCGCCAGCGACGCCGCGCGGGCGGCGAGGGCGAGATTCCCGACCACGCCCTGCACCAGCACGCGCAGCCGCTGCTGGCGGCGTGGGGCAAGCAGGGCCGCGACTTCATCCGCCTGCTCGACAGCCACGACGAACGCGAGGCCTACGCGCAACGGCTGACGGCCATCGGCCAGCGTGTGGACTGTTTCGACCCCAACGCGGCCGACACGCTGCTGCGCCAGTTGCAGGACGACATCCGCGACCTGCGCCCGCTGGCCGAGACGCAGGCCACCTGGCCCGGCGTCGATGCCGCGCGCGACCCGTCGATCCGTTTCCACGTTGCGCACGGCCCGCAGCGCGAGGTGGAAGTGCTGCACGACCAGTTGCTGGCCGCCTTCGCCGCCGACCCCACGCTGCGCCCGCGCGACGTGATCGTTATGGTGCCCGACGTGGCCACCTATGCCGCGCACGTGCAGGCGGTGTTCGGCCTGCACCGCGCGCAGGACGCGCGCCACATCCCCTTCGCCATAGCCGATCAGGGCCAGCGGCACCACGATCCGCTGCTGGGCGCGGTGGAGCGCCTCCTGGGCTTGCCCGCATCGCGCCTGTCGGTGAGCGACGTGCTCGACAGCCTGGAAGTGCCCGCGCTGCGCGCGCGCTTTCGCATCGAGGAAGCGCAACTGCCGCTGCTGCAGCGCTGGATCGCCGCCGCCAACGTGCGCTGGGGCCTGCACGCGCGGCAGCGCGCGTCGCTCGGGCTACCCGACGGTCAGTCGCACAACAGCTGGGACTTCGGCCTGCAGCGCATGCTGCTGGGCTATGCCGTGGGCAGCGGCCAGGCCTGGGCCGACATCGAGCCGATGGACGAGATCGGCGGCCTCGATGCCGCGCTGCTCGGTCCGCTGGCCGACCTGCTGGCCGCGCTGCAGCGCCACTGGGAACAGCTCTCGGCGCGCGCCACGCCCGCGCAATGGGGTGTGCGCCTGGCCGCGCTGCTCGATGATTTCTTCCAGGCGCCCGAAGGCGCCGACGGCTTCACCTTGCTGCGGCTGCGGCAGTCCCTGCAGGACTGGGTGGCCGCCTGCGAAGCCGCCGGCTTCGACGAGGCGTTGCCGCTGTCGGTGGTGCGCGAGCACTGGCTGGCTCAGGCGGAGCCGGGCGGCCTGCAGCAGCCGTTCTTCGCCGGTGCCGTCACCTTCGCCACGCTGATGCCCATGCGCGCCATCCCGTTCCGCGTCGTGGCGCTGCTCGGCATGAACGACGGCGACTATCCGCGCAGCCGCACGCCGCTCGATTTCGACCTGATGGCACAGGATTGGCGCCCCGGCGACCGCTCGCGCCGCGAGGACGACCGCTACCTGTTCCTGGAAGCGCTGCTGTCCGCGCGCGACCACCTGCACGTCAGCTGGGTCGGCCGCAGCATCCACGACCATTCCGAGAGGCCGCCCTCGGTGCTGGTGGCGCAGTTGCGCGACCACCTCGCGGCTGGCTGGCATCTGGCGGGCGACGAGGCACTGCCGGCGCACGAGGCCGGCGCGCGCTTGCTGGAGGCCCTCACCATCGAGCACCGGCTGCAGCCCTTTCATCCCGATTACTTCAGTGCCGGCGGCGATGCGCGCCTGTTCAGCCACGCGAGCGAATGGCTCGACGGCTTGCGCGCGGCCGGCGGGCCGGCGCAGGGCGGCGGCGAAGCCCTTGCGCCCACCGCCTGGGCTGGCCCGCTCACGCTGCGCACGCTGAGCGATTTCCTGCGCAACCCGGCGCAGTCGTTCTTCCGTCTGCGGCTGGGCATCCACTTCCAGCAGGGAGACGAGGCGGCCGATGATGCCGAGCCCTTCGCGGTAGGCGGCCTGCAGAACTGGCGCCTGCAGGACGAGCTCATCCAGGCGCAGCAGGCGGTATTCGACGACATCGATGCCGCCGGCGACGGCGCGCGCGTTGCCGCGTTGGAGCACGCGCTGGCACGCATCGCCCGCCGTGGCGAGCTGCCGGCCGGAGCCTTCGGTGCGCTGGCGCAGGCCGGCCTCTCCGAACCGATGGAGCGCCTGTTCTCCGATTACGCGCAGGCGCTGGCCGAATGGCCGATGGCGCTGGCCGACGAGCCGCTCGATCACTTGCCCGAAGGCCTGGACGCATCGCTGCGCCTGGCCGACTGGCTGACCGGACTGCGCGCGCGTGCCGGCGACGGCGGCGCGGGCGCGCGCATGCGCCTCGTGCTCGACAGCGGCAGCCTCATCGCACAGAAGCCCCGCACGAGCTACCGGCTCGACAGGATCGTGCCGTTCTGGATCGCCCACGTGGCGGGCCACCTCGACGGCCAGCCCTTCACCACGCTGGTGTTCAACAAGACCGGCCCGGTGCAGTTGCACCCGCTCGCGCGCGAAGCGGCGCGCGACTACTGGCGGCGCCTGCTCGACGCCTTCGTGCAGGGGCTTGCCCGGCCGCTGCCGCTGGCCGTGCGCGCAGGCGCGGCGTGGCTGGGCGCGCGCAACGCCGGCCAGAACGCAGCCACCGCCGCCGAAGCCGCGCGCGCCGCCTTCGAGGACCATGACCCCGCGCGTGGCCGCTGGGGCGAACGCGAGTCCAGCGCCGACCTGGCGCGCGCCTTCGTCGATTTCGCATCGCTGGCCGAGGGCGGTGAATTCGAACACTGGGTGCAAACGCTGATCGCGCCGCTGGACGCGGCCATCGTGCGCGCGACGGCACGGGACGACGCATGACCAGAACCATGCGCCCCGAAGTGCTGCGCCCGCTGCGTTTCCCGCTGCGCGGCAGCCGCCTCATCGAAGCCAGCGCCGGCACCGGCAAGACCTTCACCATCGCCGCGCTCTATCTTCGGCTGGTGCTGGGCCATGGAGGCGATGCAGCCTTCGGCCGGCCGCTGTCTCCGCGCGACATCCTCGTCGTCACCTTCACCGAGGCCGCCACGCAGGAGCTGCGCGACCGCATCCGCGCGCGGCTGGCCGAAGCGGCCGACGTGTTCTCCGCCGACCCCGATGCGGTGCACGACGACGGCAACCTGCTGCATGCGCTGCGCGCCGACTACGCGCCCGATCGCTGGCCGGCCTGCGCACGCGCGTTGCGGCTGGCAGCCGAGGCCATGGACGAGGCCGCCGTCTCCACCATCCACGGCTGGTGCAACCGCATGCTGCGCGAGCATGCCTTCGACAGCGGCGCGCTGTTCACGCAGACCCTCGAAGCTGATGCGGGCGACCTGTTCGCCGAGGCCGTGCGCGACTACTGGCGCAGCTTCTTCGCGCCGTTGCCGCTGGCGCAGGCGACTGCCGTGCGCGCCTGGTGGCCCGATCCGCAGGCGCTGGGCGCCACCGTGGGACGGCTGCTGCCGGTGCGCGATGCGCTCCCCGAAGGGCAGCCGCCGGGGCAGGCCCTGCGCGAGTCCATCGACGAGCGGGCGCGCGTGCTGGCCGCGCTGAAGGCGCCCTGGCGGGCCTGGGTGGCTGAACTGCAGGCCTGGCTCGACGACGCCGTCGCGAACAAGCAGGTGGATGCGCGCCGGCTGCAGCCGCGCTACTACCAGCCGTGGCTCGATGGCCTGCGCCAATGGGCCGAGGGCGATGCGCAGGAACCCTTCGATGGCAAGAGCACGGGCTGGATGCGCCTCACGCCACAGGGCCTGGCCGAAGTGTGCAAGCCCGGCGTCACGCCACCCGACCATCCGGCGCTGAACGCCATGTGCAGCCTGCGCGCACAGATCGACGCCTTGCCCGATGGCCTGCAGCCGCTGCTGGCCCACGCCACCCGCTGGATCGCGGCGCGGCTGGCGGCCGAGCAGGCACGCCGCGCGCAGATGGGCTTCGACGACCTGCTGGCGCAGCTCGACACCGCGCTGCGCGGCCCCAACGGCGAGCGGCTGGCGGCGCTGATCCGCCAGCAGTTCCCGGTGGCGCTGATCGACGAATTCCAGGACACCGATCCGCTGCAGTACCGCATCTTCGATGCCGTCTACCGCGTGGCGGACGACGACCCGCGCACGGCCGTGGTGCTGATCGGCGACCCCAAGCAGGCCATCTACGCCTTCCGCGGCGCCGACATCCACACCTACCTGGCCGCGCGTGCCGACACGCAGGGACGCCATGCCACGCTGGGCACCAATTTCCGGTCCAGCCAGCCGATGGTGGCGGCCGTGAACCACGTGTTCGCGCAGGCCGAGGCGCGCCCCGATGGCGCGGGCGCCTTCCTGTTCCGCGCGCCGGATGGCGACAACCCGCTGCCGTTCTTCGCCGTGGACGCGAAAGGCCGTGCCGAGCACTGGCAGCGCAATGGCGCCCGGGTGCCCGCGCTCACCTGCTGGTTCCTCGAAGGTGAGGGCGACGCGGCCAGGCCGCCCGGCCGCGACGACGCGCAGCGCCGCCTGGCCGCCAGTTGCGCCACCGAGATCGTGGCGCTGCTGTCCGAATCTCAGCAGGGCCGCACCGGCTTCGCCGATGCCGCGGGTGCGCTGCGGCCCGTGACCACGGGCGACATCGCCGTGCTGGTGAACAACGGCGGCGAGGCGCGCGCGGTGCGCGAGGCGCTGGCCGCGCGCGGCGTGCGCAGCGTGTACCTGTCGGACAAGGGCTCGGTGTTCCAGAGCCCCGTGGCGCCCGACCTGCAGCGCTGGCTGGCCGCCTGCGCCGAGCCCGATGACGACCGGCTGCTGCGCGCGGCCCTGGGCACGGCCACGCTGGGCCTGTCGTGGGCCGAGCTCGACCGGCTCAATCACGACGAACTGCATTGGGAAGACCGCGTGCTGCAGTTCCGCCGCTACCAGCAGATCTGGCGACGCCAGGGCGTGCTGCCCATGCTGCGCCATCTGCTGCACGACTTCCGCGTGCCCACGCGGCTTCTGGCACAGGGCCAGGCCGGTGGCGAGCGCGCGCTGACCGACCTGCTGCACCTGGCCGAGCTGCTGCAGATCGAAAGTCATCAGATCGACGGCGAGCATGCGTTGCTGCGCCATCTGGCCGAAGCGCTGGCCGGGGACGGCGGCGACGCCGAGGCCCGCCGGTTGCGCCTGGAAAGCGATGCCGACCTCGTGAAGGTGGTCACGGTGCACAAATCCAAAGGACTCGAATACCCGCTGGTGTTCCTGCCGTTCGCCACGGCTTTCCGCCCGGCGCGTGCCGACGATCTGCCGCTCAAGTGGCACGACGACGCCGGCCACGCGCGCGTGTCGCTGGTGGCCGATGCCGACGCGCTGGCGCGCGCCGACCGCGAGCGCCTGGGCGAGGATTTGCGCAAGCTCTACGTCGCGCTCACGCGCGCACGCTTCGCCACCTGGATCGGCGCGGCGCCGCTGGTCGAGGTCGAACGCAGTGCGCTCGGATACCTGCTGGGCGGCGGCCAGCCGCTGTCGGCCACGGGCCTGCGCGATGCGCTGCGCGCCCTGGCGGACGGCGGCCCGCGCGGCGCCCTGGGCGTGCAACCGGCGCCCGAGCCTTCCGGCGAGATCTACCGCGCGGCCAACGCCGAGCCGCGCTGGCTGCCCGAGCCACCGCTACCGCAAGGCGTGCGCGAGCCCTGGTGGATCGCCAGTTACACCGCGTTGCGCGCGCGCGGCGACGGCCGCGTCATCGGCATCGACGAGGACGCCGTGGCCGATGGGCCGGCCGAAGCGCCAGGCGCCGCCGCCAGCGCCGCCGAGGACACCTATGCCGAAGAAAGCGCGCAGGCCGATACCGCCGCCGACGTCCTGCCGATAGACGACGATGCGCCCGCACGCGCCGCGCCGCCAGCGGGCCAGCTCGCGCTGCGACTCGATGCCGATGTGTCGTTGCACGGCTTTGCGCGCGGCGCCACGCCGGGCAGCTTTCTTCATGCGCTGCTCGAAGCGGCGGGCCGCGAAGGGTTCGCCCGCGCGCAGGCCGATGGCGCCGTGCGTGCGCGGCTGGACGAGCTGATCGATCGCGGCTGCCAGCAGGCCGGCTGGGACGAATGGGTGCCCGTGCTGCGCGACTGGCTGCAGGGTTGGCTGACCACGCCACTGCGGCTCGACGCGCTGGTGCCGGGCGCATCGCCGGTCGCCCCGGCGCAGTTGCAGGTCATGCAGGTAGAGATGGAATTCTGGCTGTCCGCCACGCGTGTGGATGCCGCCGCGCTCGACGCGCTCGTCTGCCGCCACACGCTGGGCGGCGCGCCGCGCGCCGCGCTGGCACCGCAGCAGGTCAACGGCATGCTCAAGGGCTTCATCGACCTGGTGTTCGAACACGAGGGCCGCTACTACGTGGCCGACTACAAATCCAACTGGATCGGCGGCGACGATGCGGCCTACACGCCCGAGGCGTTGCGCGTCGCCGTGCTGCACCACCGCTACGAGCTGCAGTACGTGCTCTACGTGTTCGCGCTGCATCGCCTGTTGCGTGCGCGCCTGCCGGGCTACGACTACGACCTGCACGTGGGCGGCGCGGTCTACCTGTTCCTGCGCGGCCATGCGGCGCCTGGGCAGGGCCTGCATCTGGAGCGTCCCCCGCGCGTGCTGATCGACGCGCTCGATGCGCTGTTCATGGGCGGAGGCGCCACGGCATGACGACGATCTTCCTCGCGCCGCCCCCGGCCGCGCACGCGGCCATGCTGGCCGATCTGCAGCGCTGGGTCGAGCGGGGCTGGCTGCGCGCGCTCGACCATGCGTTCGCGGCTTTCGTCTCGCATCACGCACCGCAGGCCGATGCCTTGCTGGTGCTGGGCGCCGCGCTGGCGAGCCACCAGCTCGGTCGTGGCCATGCCTGCCTCGACCTGCGCGCGGTGGTGGAACACGCCGATCGCACGCTCTCCCTGCCGCCCGATGGCGCGCGAGGCCGGCCCGACGACGACGACGGCCTGCCGCCGCCCGTCTCGCCCGCACGCCTGCTGGCGGGCGTCGATCTCGCGCGCTGGCAGGCCGCGCTCGACCTGCCTGCGGTGGTGGGCGAGGGCCCGGGCACGCAGCCGCTGGTGCGCGTGGCCGACCGGCTGTACCTGCGCCGCTACTGGCAGTACGAACAATCGGTGCGCGCCGGCATCGCGCAGCGGCTGGCGCAGCCCACGGCCGCTGCGGCACCGGCCGCGCAGGGTGCGCTGCGCCATGCGCTGGACCTGCTGTTCCCGCCGTCCGCGGACAGCGCGACCAACTGGCAGAAGGTGGCCTGCGCGCTCGCCGCGCGCCAGGGCTTCGCCATCGTCACCGGGGGGCCGGGCACGGGCAAGACCACCACCGTGGTGCGCCTGCTGGCGGCGCTGCAGCATCTGGCGATGACCGGTGCCACGGGTGGTGCGGCCGATGGCGCCATCGGCCGCCCGCTGCGGGTGCGGCTGGCTGCGCCCACGGGCAAGGCGGCGGCGCGCCTGTCGGAGGCCATCGCTGGCGCGGTGTCGCGGCTGCCGCTGGCGGCGCTGGGCGACGAGGCTGCACTGCGCGAGGCCATCCCCACCGAAGTCACCACGGTGCACCGCCTGCTGGGCAGCCGGCCGGGCACGCGCCACTTTCGCCACGATGCGCGCAACCCGCTCGCGCTCGACGTGCTGGTGCTCGACGAAGCCTCGATGCTCGACCTTCAGATGACGGCGCAGGTGCTGGCGGCGCTGCCCCAGGGCGCGCGGCTGGTGCTGCTGGGTGACAAGGACCAGCTCGCCTCGGTGGAGGCCGGTGCCGTGCTGGGCGAGCTGTGCCAGCGCGCCGACGCCGGCCACTACCGGCCCGACACCGTGGCGTGGCTGCAGGCCGTGAGTGGCGAAACCGTGCCCGATGCGTTGACCGATGCGCAGGGCCACGACCTCGACCAGGCCATCGTGAAGCTGCGCGTGAGCCACCGCTTCAGCGCCGACAGCGGTATCGGCCAACTGGCCGAGGCGGTCAATGCGGGCGACGCGCGGGCGGTGCGCCGCACGCTCGCGGCCGGCCATCCGGATCTGGCGCAGGCCACCATCGACGATGCCGATGCGTTGCGCCAGCTGGTGCTGGAAGGCGGCGGGGCGCGCTTCCCGGCGGGCGCTGCCGCCGCGCGCGGCCTGGCGCCGCCCGTGGGCTATCGCCATTACCTGCGCGTGATGCGTGCGCAGCGCCCGGCAGGGGGCGCGCCGCGCGACGCACTCGATGCGTGGGCGCGCGAGGTGCTGGCGGCGTACGGCCAGTTCCAGCTGCTGTGCGCGCTGCGCGACGGCCCCCAGGGCGTCACCGGCCTCAACCAGCGCGTGGCCGCGCTGCTGCGCCACGAGGGCGAGCTGGAGGCGCCCGATGCGGGTGGCTGGTACGCCGGCCGTCCCGTGCTCGTCACGCGCAACGACTACGGCCTGGGCCTCATGAACGGCGACGTGGGCGTGGCGCTGCCCGTGCCCGCGCCGTCAGAGCCGCCCGATGGCCGTGCGCCCGTTCGCCAGACACTGCGCGTGGCCTTCGCCAGCGGCGACGGGCAGGGCGGCATCCGCTGGGTGCTGCCCAGCCGGCTGCAGGCGGTGGAGACGGTCTTCGCGATGACCGTGCACAAGTCGCAGGGCTCGGAATTCGCGCACGCCGCGCTGATGCTGCCCGACCGTGCGGCGGCCGTGCTCACGCGCGAGCTGGTCTACACCGGCATCACGCGCGCGCGCCACTGGTTCACGCTGGCGCAGGCGCGCGGCGGCGCCGGCGTGCTGGAGGCTGCGGTGACGACGCGCGTGGAGCGCGTGGGTGGGCTGGCCGGCGCAGGCTAGTCCGCGCCATGGCGAGAGACGCGCGCGCGTCATCGGGCCACGCTTACACTGCGCGCTCACGGCCGCCAGGCCGCACTCCGGGAGCAGAGGTTTGCGCACATTCGACGAAGCGGCCGAGAAGGTCAGGGCGTTGCTGTTCAACGGCACGCTGCGTCCTGGCGACCGGTTGCCGGCCGAGCGTGAACTGAGCGTGCTGCTGGGCATCAGCCGCCCCGCGCTGCGCGAGGCCCTGCGGGCGCTGGAGACCGGCGGCCTGCTGGAAATGCGGCCGGGCAAGTACGGCGGCACCTTCATCACCGGCGGCAAGGCGAGCGTCGTGTCGGGCGCGATGTCCGACCTGCTGCGCCTGGGCAGCGTGTCGATTGCCGAACTGTTCGAGGCGCGGCAGTGGATCCAGGGCGCGCTGGTGCGCGCGGCGGTCGAGCGGCTCACCGACGAGCAGATCGATGCGCTCGAGCAGAACGTGAACGAGGCCGAGGCCGCCCACAACGAAGGGCGTTTTGCCGATCGCATCCGCATCAACGTCGAATTCCACAACATGCTGGCCGAGGGATCGGCCAACACGGTGGCCGCCATCGTGGTGCGCGGGCTTACACAGGCCTGGCAGGCGCTGATGGCCGAGGTGGGCTCCGACCAGGTGTCGGGCGGCATCACTTACCGTCGCGAGCTGCTGCGCGCCCTGCGCGCGCGCGACGAGGAGGGCGCGGCGCGCGCGCTGTCCAAGATCCTCAGGACGTCGGAAGCGCTCTACAAGGAACTGGCCAAGCGCCGGGCACAGGACCTGATCGGCTCCACGGTGGCCGCCCCTGTCGCACCGGCGCTGACGCGGGCGACGACCCGCGCGAAACCCGCGGTCGATCCTGCCACTGCGCCGCGCAAGCGCGCGGCCGCGGGCACGGATTCCACCGCCCCCGCCAGGCGCCGCACGCGGTCGGGCTGATCGCCTGCCCCGGCCTGGGGCGCGGCGCCGGCCATTCCCGTGAATGCAGCAAGACCCCGCGTCGGGGTCGGATTTTCCAATGGTTTGACATTTTGATGCATTGAGCGCGAACATATGGTCTGACCATTAGATGTCGCTGCATCACCGCAGGAGCCCATGGCCGATGCAACTTCCGCGCCCAGGTGCGGACGTCCGGATCCAGCGAGCACGAGATGGGTCTGTTGCGTCCCATTCTTGAATCTTCGCCTTCCCTTCAGGAGTTCTCGATGTCCTCGCGTTTCCTCAGCTCTCTGGTGCATCGCCGTGCGGCATGCACGCTCATGGCGGCCATGGCCGCCGCGTTCGCCGTGCCGGCCATGGCACAGGCCTGGCCGGACCGGCCCGTCAAGCTCGTGAGCCCCTGGCCGCCGGGTGGCAGCAACGACACGTTCTCACGCCTGCTGGCGACCCGCCTGACCACCACCCTCGGCCAGCCCGTGGTGGTGGAAAACCGGCCCGGCGCCACGGGTACGCTGGGCGTAGGGCAGGTGGCACGCGCGCCGGCCGACGGCTATCTGCTGGTGATGGGCAGCTCGCCCACTCATGCCACGGCCACCAGCATCTATCCGCAGCTCAACTACAACCCGGTCAAGGACTTCGCACTCATCACGCTGGTGGGCTCGTCGGCCAATGCGCTGGTGGTGCATCCGTCGGTGCCGGCGCGCACCGTGGCGGAGCTGATCGCCCTCGCCAAGGCGAAGCCGGGCACGCTCACCTATGCCTCGACAGGCAACGGCTCGTCGCAGCATCTGTCGGCCGAACTCTTCAAGGCCATGGCCGGCGTCGACATGCTGCATGTGCCGTACAAGGGCGCCGCGCCCGCCATCTCGGACATCGTGGCGGGACACATCAACCTCGGCTTCCACAACATGGTCGATGTGCTGCCGCACGTGAAAGCCGGCACCCTGCGGGCTTTGGCCGTCACTTCGTCGACGCGAGCCAGGCCCCTGCCCGACGTGCCGACCATCGCCGAATCCGGCGTGCCCGGCTACATGGCCGAAGTGTGGTTCGGCGTGTTCGCGCCGGCCCACACGCCGCGCCCGATCGTCGAGCGCCTGAACCGCGAGATCGTCGCGGCGCTGGCCGATCCCGAGATCCGTTCCAAGTTCGATGCCGCAGGTATGTCGGTCGTGGGCAACAGCCCCGACGAGTTCGCCCGGTACGTGCAGGAAGAAGTGACCAAGTGGTCCGACATCGTCCGCCGGGCCGATGTCAAACCCAACTGAGCCCGGCCCCAACAAGGAGATAGATCCAATGACTTTTTCGGTTCTCGCGCGCTGCGAGGAGACGGGCATGTTCGGCATGGCCATCGCCACGCGCCCCATCGCCATCGGCGCCAAGTGCCCCTTCGTGCGTCCCAAGATCGGCGGCCTCGTGGTGCAGGCCAATGGCGATCCGCGCCTGGGCGCACTCGGCGTGAAGCTGCTGGAGATGGGCTACTCGGCGGAGAAGGTGCTCAAGGAGCTGCTGGAGAGCGACGGCGCCGACAACATCCCGTGGCGCCAGATTTCGGTGGTCGACAAGGACGGCCGCACGGCGGCCCACACCGGCGCGACCAACGAAGAGTGGGCCGGCCACGTGGTGCGCCGCAATCTGGTCGTGATCGGCAACCGCCTCTCCAACGACAAGGTGGCCCAGGCCATGGCCGACGGCTTCGAGAACGCGAAGGGCGAGCTTGCCCACCGGCTGCTTGCGTCGCTGGAAGCCGGCCGCGACGCGGGCGGCCAGGTGGCAGGCCAGTACTCGACGGCGCTGCAGGTGCACCACGAGCGCAGCTATGCGTGGGTGGATCTGCGCGTGGACGAGCACGACGAGCCGATCGCCGAATTGCGGCGCCTCTACACGCTCTACAAGCCGCTGATTCCCTACTACAACGAACGGCCCGCCAACCCCTCGCTGCCGCGCGACGACGACTGGCGCAAGCAGCTGGGCATCCAGGGCGGGCCGCGCTGAGCGAGTGACCGTCAACCCGCCAGCGAGCCGGCGGGTTGCGCGGCACCGATGTCCGCCATGCCCAGCACATGGCGCAGCGCGAGCGTCAGATCGGCGCGGGCCTGGGTCGCGGTGCCGGGTGCGAATCGCGCGGCGATGAAACCGTCGGGCCGCACCAGCACGACCTGACCGGGCTGGCCGGCGTAGAGCTGCGCGAACTTCTTGTCGTCGGGCTGCGGCTGGCCTTCCGCGCCCACATCGAGCAAGTCGATGTCCAGCGCGAAGCGACGCACCGCATCCGCGCACACGCCGGTCCAGAAGCCGGGCAGGCGGTATCCGGCCAGCGTCAGGCGCTGGCCCCACAACTCGATGGTGGACACGCGATGGCCTGCGGTGTCGCGCAACCAGGCGTGCGGCGCACGCACGCCTGGCGCGGTGGTCTCGACATAGTCGCGCAGACCGGGCGGCGGAGGTGGCGTCCGGGCATCCGCCAGCAGCGCACCCGTGCGATACACGGTGCCCAGCTGGTAGCCGGTGTGCAGCACACTGTTGTCGCCGTGCGGCGCGACGAGTTGCCCCAGCAATGCGATCGCCTCGGATGACAGCTTGCCCTCGCGGAATTCCTCGCCCTCGCCAACGCGCACGGCCTCCGCGATCGCCTGGTAGTGCAACGAGTTGTAGGTGGCGGCCTTGACGGTAAGGCGTGCCTTCGACTTGCGTTCGGTTTCGTAGGTGTCCAGCAACGCTTCGGGCGCCAGCCCACGCAGCACCAGATGCAGCTTCCAGGCGAGGTTGTTGGCATCCTGGATGCCGGAATTCATGCCGTAGCCACCCCATGGAGAGTGCCAGTGCGCGGCGTCACCGGCGAACAGCACCGGCCCCTCGCGCCAGCGGCGCAACAGACCCGTGGTGTAGTCGAAACGATGGAAGCGGACGATCTCGACAGGCAGGTGCGGCATGCCAAGCGCGCCGCGCAGCCGTTCCAGCACCAGCGCCGGCGATGGCAATTCTTCCTCGTCATGCCGGAAGCTGTAGCGCCACAGGCCGGTGGCCGGATGCTGGCTGCCGAACCAGCCGGCGTGGTGCGGATGCAGGATGAAGGAATGGAAAAATCCGTCGCGGCCCAGTGTCGACTGCAGGTCGGCGCGGAACTCCACGAGGATCTGGTTGCCGAAAGTCGGGCCATGATCCTGACCGCCGCCGACCCGGCTGCGCACGAAACTGTGGGCGCCGTCGCACGCCACGAGGTAGCGCGCGCCGAAGCTGCGCCGGGCCTGCGTCTCCACGTCCTGCACAGTGACCTGCACGGCATCGGCCGCAGCCTGCACGTCCACCACCCGGGTGCCGAAGTGCATCTGCGCGCCAGGCCAGCGCGCCGCCTGTCGGCGGATGGCCGACTCGTATTCGGAAGCCGGCACCTTGCGCGGATAGACCGGGCTGAGCAGTTCCCACTTGCGCACGTAGTCCTCGTGCGAACCCTCGATGGCGCGGATGCTGGCCACCGGGCCGTGCGCCACGTTGACATAGAAGCCTTGCCCGTTGGAACTCTCGGTCGTCCAGCCCGCATCGTGGAGCAGATCCCACACGCCCCACTGCTTGAACAGCTCTCCGGTGGAAGCGTGCACGTATTGCCCTTTGGGCAGCGTGGTCGTGCTGGCGCGCCGCTCGAACATGGCGACACGCAGGCCTGCGCGGCCAAGCAGGTAGGTAAGCGACAGCCCCACCGGCCCGCCGCCGCACACGATGACATCCACGTCGCAGGGCTGGTGCGCGCTGGCCGATGTCGTCATGCCGCCTCCTGCGTTGCTGTGGCGCTGCGCGCCATGCGCGTCGGGTCGCGGCTCCACTCGGACCACGAACCGACGAACAGGCGAGGCGTCGCACCCAACGCCGACAGCGTGAGCACGGTCAGTGCAGACAGGACGCCGCCACCGCAATACGCCACCACGTCGCGAGCCTGCAGCGCGCCGCCCTGCGCATACAGTGCGCTCAGTTCTTCCACTGTGCGCAGGGTGGCGCCCGGCGTCCACTGTAACGACGAGGGCAGGTTGACGGCGCCGGGAATGGCGCCTGCCAGGAAGGCGCTCTCGTCGCGGGCGTCCAGCAGCAAGGTTTCCGGGCCCATTTCCTCGACGTCGTTCACCGTTGCCTCCGGCATCCCGCCGGGTTGCAGGACGAGCGCTGCCGTGCTGCGCGGCGTGCGTGGAGGCGCGTCGCCCTGCGCCAGCGGCCCACCCAGCGCCGTCCATGCCTTGATGCCGCCGTCGAGCACGCGCACCTTGCGAAGTCCGGCCCAGCGCAGCACCCACCAGGCACGCGCGGCCAGCGCGACGGAGGGGCCGTACACGATCAGCTCGGTGTCCCCGTCGACGCCCCAGGCGATGAGCTGCTGCCGCAGCATGTCGGGCGCCGGCAGGGGAAGCGTGCCCGTGTCGGGGCCGGCCGGGCCGGCGAACACGTCGCGGATCTGCGCATGCACCGCACCATGGATATGCGCGTCGCGGAAGCTGCGCAGCTCCTCCGCAGGCTCGCCCAGCCGGACGTCGATGAACAGGCGGTTGGCACTCGGGTGGGCCAGCAAGCCATCGGCCTGGGCGATCTGATCGGTCAACGACGAGAGTCTGTGGGATGCCATGCTGTCAGTTCCCGGTGGCCAGATTCTTTTCCTTCACCAGGCGCGCCCAGGTGGTCTTCTCGGCGCGGATGATTTCCTCGAGGTAGGAGGCGCGCGTGTCCGGAATCTCGGCGCCCCACGAGGCCACAGTCTTCGCCACGGCAGGGTCGGCCGCGATCGCGGCGATCTGCTCCGACAAGCTCTTGACGACCGCTGGCGGCAGGTTCTTCGGACCGAACAGCGCGATCCAGGCGCCGATGTCCGGAACGCCCGCGATGCCCGCCTCGCGCAGCGTCGGCACGCCGGGCGCGACGCGGCTGCGCCTGTGCGAGCTCACCGCCAGCGCTTCCAGTTGCCCTGCGTTGATCTGGGGCAGCGCCGTCACCAGCGAGATGATGGCGATCTGCACATCACCGGCGAGCACCGCCTGCAACTGGCGCGATCCGGTGCTGTAGGGCACGTGCACGATGTGGATGCCGGCATTGACGTTGAGCAGTTCGCCCAGATAGTGCATGCCGGTGCCGACACCGGCCGATGCGAAGTTGATCGAGCCTGGCTGCGCCCGCGCCGCGTCGATGAAGCCCTTGAAGCTGCCGTACTTGCCGGCACGGGCCACCAGGACGTAGGGTGTGGTCACCAGCTGCGCGATGGGCGTCAGGTCGCGCTCGCTATCGGCGTTGTTCGCGTCGGTGACCGAGCGGATGGTGATGGAGGAGCCTGTCGAGAGCAGCGAATAGCCGTCGGCGGCAGACTGGATGATCTGCCGGGCGGCCAGTTCGCCGCCCGCACCGGCCCGCACGTCGACAACGAACGGCTGCCGGTAGCGGTCGGCCAGTTCCTTGGCATACAGGCGCGTGGCGTTGGCTGGAAAGCCATCTTGCCAGGGCATCAGCACTTTCACCGGCTTGTCTGGATAGGCCTGCGCGAAGACCTGCGGCGCCAGGCCGATGGCGGCGAAGACAAGAGTGGCCGCAAGTTTCAGCAGGCGTGAGAGTTCGTATGGCATGGGTCTATCTCCAGGGACAAACGTCGGATCGTAGGAACAATCCACCGGCACGCGAACGACGCAATCGTGGTTTGCTTAGAACCGGAACATCGTTGGGCGCGGGGGTGGCCGGCTCACACGGCGGGTGCTGCGGCTCATTGTGCGAAGCGGCGGGCGTCGCCGCTTACCCTGCACGGAACAGTCCGTTCGTATTTACACCTATGACGCGGCCACCGCGTTCATGGCGACATGCCAGGCCATTGCAGCGTCAGCCTTGGCCGCAGGGCCGGCGGCAGGCTGTGCACGTGGGCGCGATAGCCCGAGGGCGTCCAGCCGGTGTTGGCGCGCATGAAGCGCGTGAAATGCGGCGGTGCGCTGAAGCCGAGCTGATAGGCGATCTCGGCGATGGGGCGCGACATGTCGCCCAGCAGCGCGAATGCGGCATCGAGTCGCAGCATGTTGTAGAACGCCCGCGGCGGGAGCCGGGTGGCGCGGCGGAACAGCGTGAGGAAGTGCCGCTCTGACATGCCGCAGGCGGCCGCATGGCGGCGCACGGGGCCGAAATGCCCCAGGTCATGCAACGCTTCGATGCCGGCCAGGACGCTTGCGTGCCGCGCGCTTGCACGCGAGCGCGGCGGCGCGATGGGTGCCAGCCTTTCGAAGGCCGCATCCTGGAGCGCGCGCACACCTTGCTCGAGCACGGCCGGTTCAGGGATTTCTTTGAGCAGGTGCGCCACCAGCTGTCCGGCGTCGTCGCGTGCAGCGGCCGGCAACGAAATCTGCGCCGCCTGCCCGCGGAGCGTGTGCCGGGTGCCTGATTGCCAGTCGGTGTTCGCGCCTGCCTTGACCAGCAGGAACCCGGGATGCTGCAGGTCCGCGTGCTGCTCGCCGTGAGGCGCATGCAGGCGTGGCGTGGCCTGTGCGGGCGTGATCGCGTAGACCTGGCGGCGTTCGATCAAGGTGGCTTCGAAGGGGCGCAACTGCCGGGTCGCGCCGTCCACGCGCACCTGCAGCTCGCTGGTGTGGACGTTGACCAGAAGTTGCGCGCAATCGCGCGCGTGATCGGCCAGCACGGTGTCGGCCGCCATCAGCGATACGCGGCCGAAACTGCCGCCGCAGTAGGCCAGATGCGGTGTCGGAGCAGCGGCGGTCGGCATGGCGGAGCGGGCCGGCTCGATGCAATCGCCCACGCCTCAGAGCGTGGCTTCGGTTCCCAGGATCACGGTGCTCTGCGCCGAGAGTGTTCCGCCGTTGCCGTGGGCGATGGCTGTCTCGCAACCAGAAACCTGTCGCCGGCCGGCCTCGCCGCGTAATTGCCGCACGGCTTCGATCAGAACGAACACACCGAACATGCCCGGATGGCAGTAGGACAGGCCGCCGCCACTGGTGTTGACCGGCAGCGATCCGCCTGGCGCGATGCGGCCGTCGGCGACGAACCGGCCGCCCTCGCCCTTGGGACAGAAGCCGAGGTCTTCCAGGAACAGCAGCGTGGTGATGGTGAAAGCATCGTAGACCTGCACTACATCGATGTCGCGTGCCGCCAGTCCGGCCATCGCATAGGCCGCCGCCCCCGAGCGCACCGCGCCCGTGGTGGTGAGGTCGGGCATGTTGCTGATGCTGTAGTGGCCGAGGTCGTCGCCGAGGCCCAGCACGTAGGCAGGCCGGGCGCGCAGGCTGCGGGCGCGCCGTGCAGAGGTCACGATCAGCGCGCCGCCGCCATCGGTGACCAGGCAGCAGTCGCGCACGGTGAGCGGGCTGCTGACCATGCGGGAGCGCAGTACCTCGTCCACAGTCAGCGGTTCCTTCTCCCACGCATTCGGGTTGAGCAGCGCCCACTGGCGCGCGGCCACGGCAATATGGGCCAGCTGCTCGCGCGTGGTGCCGAATTCGTGCATGTGCCGCGACGCGGCGAGTGCATACGAGCTGGCCGTGTAGAGGGGCCGGTAGGGCGCCTCGTAGGGGTTGGCGTCCGCCGCCGCGACGTTGGCCCGGCCCAGGCTGCGCTGGGTGCTCGCATAGGCGATCAGCGCCACTTCGCACAGGCCCGCCGCGATGGCAGCCTGCGCATGCGCGATCATCGACATGAAGCTGCAGCCGCCGATGTTGGTGCCGTCGTTGTAGCGCGGCCGCAGCCCCAGGTATTCGCTCAGGGCCAGCGTCGGCATGCGGCTTTGCGACGTGGTGGCGAACACACCGTCGATGTCGTCTAGCGACAAGCCGGCATCGGCCAGCGCACGGTGCGTCGCTTGCGCCATCAGGTCCATGGGCGAGAGGCCTGCGGCCACTTGCCCGAGGTCGGATTCGGCCACGCCGACGATGGCGCACGCACCGCGCTGCAGTGCAGAGGAGCTCACGGCTGTTCCTCCACGGCCACGAAGACCGGGCAGGGCGCAGCGCCATCGGCACCTGGCCGGATGCGGGCTTGCACGCGCATGCCGATGCGCACGTCCTGCGCGGGGCGATCGATGACGCTGCTCATGAGCCGGTAGCCTTCGTCCATGTCGACCAGCACGACGTTGTAGGAAGGCTCGCCGCGCGGTTCGATGACGGTGACCGCATGCACGCGGCCCAGGCCGGCGCTCACGCGCCAGTCGAGGGAATCGCTGCCCGATCCCGGCGCGATCACTCGCGGATAGAACACGGCGCGACCGCTGACGCGGTCGACCTGATAGGCGAGCTCTCCACGCTCCAGGTGCGCGCGAAAGCGCGCCAGCGGCGATTCGGTCACGGTCTGTTCGGTCGGCATGTCGTTCAGATGATCCGGTTGGCGCGGTGGCGCGCGATCTCCTCGGCGCTGCACTGAAGCAGCGATCCGAGGATGTCCTCGGTGTCCTGGCCCAGCCGGGGCGGTGGCCGGTCGTAGACCGGCGGCGTGGTGCGCAGCCGCAGCGGGCTGGCGATGGTCGAGACGCTTGCGCCGTCGGCGTGTTGCAGGTCGACGCGCAACTCGCGATGGCGTACCTGCGGGTCCTCGAAGACCTGCCGGTAGTCGTTGATCGGCCCGCAAGGCACGCCGTGGGCTTCCAGACGCGCGATCCATTCGTCGCGTCCGCGGGTGAGCATGGTGCTCGCCAGCTCGGGCACCAGCACGTCGCGGCCCGTGATGCGTCCGGTGACGCGGTGCCAGCGCTCGTCAGCCGCGAGATCGGGCCGGCCGATGGCCGCGCAGTACTGCTGCCATTGGCCGTCGTTGCCGACCGCCACCACGATTTCCCCGTCGTTCACGGCGAATACCTGGTAGGGAACCAGGCTGGCATGCGCGTTGCCGTAGCGGCCCGGCGCGCGCCCGGTGGCGAAGAAACCGGTGACCTGGTTGCCTCCGAGCGCGACGATGCAGTCGAGCAGAGCCATGTCGATGTACTGGCCGCGGCCGGAGACGGTGCGGTGCTGCAGCGCCGACAGGATGGCGATGGTGGCGTACATGCCCGTCATCACGTCAGCGATGGCGATCCCTGCTTTCTGAGGCCCTCCGCCGGGCAGGGCATCGCGTTCGCCAGTGATGCTCATGAGGCCACCCATCGCCTGGAACACGAAGTCGTAGCCCGGCTTGTGGGCGCTCGGCCCGTCCTGGCCGTAGCCGGTGATGGAGCAATACACCAGGCCAGGATTGCTGGCCGCGAGCGACTCGTAGTCCAGGCCGTAGCGCCTGAGACCGCCGATCTTGTAGTTTTCGATCACCACATCGCTCATATCGGCCAGCCGACGCACCAACGCCTGGCCCTCGGGCTGGGCCAGATCGATCGTGATCGACTTCTTGCCACGGTTGGCGGCGGCGTAGTACGTCGAATCGGACGCGCCGCCACCGGATGCCGGTGCCGTCCATGGCGGGCCCCAGCCCCGGGTGTCGTCGCCTGCGCCTGGTCGCTCGACCTTGATTACCTCCGCTCCCATGTCGGCGAGGTTCTGGCTGCACCACGGGCCTGCGAGCACGCGGGAGAGATCCAGCACACGCAGATGAGACAAGGCACCCCGGGCATTGGCCGGCTTCACGGTTTCAGGCAAGGCGCGGCTCCTATTCGATGGTGACCCGGGCGTCGGTGATGACCTTGGACCACTTGGCCAGTTCGGTGTCGACGAACGTGGCGAATTGCGCCTGCGTCATGGCACCGGGCTCCGCGCCCAGCTTTTCGAACTGCGCCCGGATCGCCCCGCTGCGCAGCGTCTGCAGCACATCGCCAGCCAGGCGGTCACGCAGTGCCGGCGCCATGCGGCCCGGTGCGTAGAGGCCGAACCAGGCCGTGGCCTCGAAGCCCTTGATTCCGCTTTCGTCGATCGTCGGCACGGAAGGCAGGGCTGGCGAGCGTTTCACCGAAGTGACGGCGAGCGCGCGGAGCTTGCCCGACTGGATGTGCTGGATCACGCCGGGCACCGAGTCGAACATGATCGGAATCTGGCCGCCCAGCAGATCATTGAGCGCAGGCGCGGCGCCCTTGTACGGCACGTGAACCATCTCGACACCGGCCATGGACTTGAACAGTTCGCCAGACAGGTGATTGGCGCCACCGGCGCCCGACGAGCCGAAGTTGACCTTGCCCGGGTTGGAGCGGGCGTAGGCGATGAGTTCCTGCACGTTGCGCGGGCCGAAGGACGGATGCGCGACCAGCACGTTGGGCACCTCGGCCACCTGGGCGAGCGGGGTGAAGTCGGTGCGCGTGTCGTAGCGCAGGCTCTTGTAGAGCCCCGGATTGATCACATGGTGGGTCGCCGTCAGCATCAGCGTGTAGCCGTCGGCCGGCATGCGGGCGAACTGCTCGGAAAAGATCGTTCCGCTGGCGCCGGCCCGGTTCTCCACCACCACGGGCTTGCCCCAGCGTGCCTGCAGTTCGTTGGCCAGATTGCGTGCCAGGATGTCGGTGGTTCCGCCGGGCGGGAACGGAACGACGATCTTCACGGGCTGGGTGGGAAAGTCCTGCGCCGGCGCTGCCAGCGGGAGGAAGGCTGCCGCGCCAGCGACCGAGGCGGCCGCGAGCGCCGCGCGCAGGGATGTCGGGAATCTCATGTCTTGTCTCCTTGTTGTTTCTGCGGATCAGGCGGACAGGGGAAATTCGACCAGGGCCTCCCCGGCCGCGACGACTTCGCCACGCTGATTGAGGACCTGCACGTCCAGCGTGTACCAGCGGCCCGTCTGCGTGTTGCGCTCCGACGTGATGACGGCGTGCGGGGTGATCGTGTCGCCAGGCTTCACGGGTGCTTTCCAGCGTGTCTCGAGCCGGCGCTGCATGCCGCCATGGCCATAGACCCAGTCGGTGAGCATCTTCGTGATCACGCCGAAGTTGTTCATGCCGTGCATGATGATTCCGCCGAAGTTGGTCTTGCCGAAATCACCTTTCATGTAGTTGTCGTCCAGGTGCAGCGGGTTGAAGTCCAGCGAGGCTTCGCAGAACTGGCGGATGGACTCGCGCGTGGGCGAGAAGGACGAGCCCGTGATCTTGTGGCCGGCGGCGAAGCCGGAAGCTGTGACGGTCATGGAGTTTCCTTGTCTCGATATCAATGCGGGCGGATCGTCCAGCCGCGGCCGGAGCAGATCACCTGGTTGTGCTGGTTGAAGAACACGTTGTCGTGCACCACGAACAGCCGGTCTTTCTTGATGAATTTGTCGAGCGCCCGTGCCTCCAGGCGGATGGTGTCGCCTGGACGGGCCGGTACGTTGTAGCTCCAGGATTGGCCCGCGTTGACCGTGCCGGGGCTGCGCATCCAGTCGTCGGCCGGGGTGCACGAGAACATCAGCAGGATGTGGATGGCCGGCGGTGCGATCAGGCCCTTGTAGGGGGATGCCTTCGCATAGGCCTCGTCGAAGTACAGCGGGTGCAGGTCGCCGACGACGCGGCAGTATTTGTGGATCGCTTCCAGCGTCAGCGTATACGGGAGGGTCTTGCGCGGCTCGCCCGGGATGATCTGCTCCCAGGTCTTGCGCAGCTCGTTGTCCTTCCAGAAATCGGTCTCGAAAGCTTGTTCAGTCATGCGGATGTGCGTGAAGGGGTTGATGAAAGCAGCAGGATGATCTAGAATGTCCGCCTAGCGGATGAAAGTGTCCGCTTGAAGGTCATTATTCTGCGCATCGTGCGCGGCTGTCAACACACGCATCTATGGCAACACCTGAAAGCGAAGCCTTCGTTCGCACCTTCGCGCGCGGGCTGAAAGTCATTGAAGTCCTCGGACGGGGGCCCGGCGGCCAGACCCTGGCCGAACTGGCCGATGGGGTGGATCTGCCCCGCACCGCGGTGCGCCGCTTTCTCATGACGCTGATCGAGCTGTCGTTCGTGCGCTCGGACGGCAAGCGCTACTGGCTGACCCCGCGCGTACTGCGGTTGGGACTGTCCTATCTCTCGACGCTGCCTTACTGGCGCGATGCGCAGGCCGCGCTCGAAGAGCTGTGTCTACGCATCCAGCAGTCGGCCGCGCTATCGGTGCTGGATGGGGACGAACTCGTCTATGTGCTGCGGCAGCACACCAAACGCATCCTGCCGATGAGTCCGACGCTCGGCAGCCGTCTGCCGGCACACGCCGTGTCGATGGGGCGTGTGCTGCTGGCGGGACTGGGGGACGACGAGCTGGAGCAGTACCTGCAGGCCGCGCCGCTCAAGCGCCTGACGCCTGCCACGCTGGTAGACCGCGACCGCCTGCGCGACGCCATCGTCGACGTCCGCCGCCAGGGCTGGGCCTGGGTGGACGGGGAACTGGACGAATCGATCTGCGGCCTGGCTGTGGCCGTTCGTGACCGCGAGGGCGCCACCATCGCTGCGTTGAACGTGAGCCTGACCGCCGGCGAGTTCTCGCAGCAGATGGCGATCGAGCGCTTCCTGCCCGAATTGCGTGTGGCCGCTTCGCGGCTGCGCGCCAGCGACCGCTGACGCGCGCAGCTTGAGTTCAGGCGCGCAGGTAGCGCACGAAGCGGTAGGGCAGGCCTTGCGCCGACACGTGCGCCTCGTCGCTGTCCGCGCGCCACTCGGGGCCGAGCAGCGGCGCGTAGGCGTCGCCTTCGATGTCCTGCTCGATCACCGTGACTTCCACACGCTGAGCCAGCGGCAGGGCCTGCGCATAGATCTGCGCACCGCCGATCACCCACACGTCGTCGACGTCGCCGGCCAGCCGAAGGGCGTGCTCCAGGTCGGCCGCGCGCAGCGCGCCGTCTTCGTGCCAGTCGGCCTGGCGCGTGACGACGATGTTGGTGCGGCCTGGCAAGGGGCGGAACTTCGGCGGCAGCGAATCCCAGGTCTTGCGGCCCATGATCACCGGGTGGCCAGTGGTGAGCTGTTTGAAGTGCGCCATGTCCTCGGGCAGGCGCCACGGGATGGCGTTGGCGCGGCCGATGACGCCGTTGGCGGCGCGGGCGTAGATGAGGTTGACGCGCGGTGTGCGGGTGCCGGCCATGAAGTCAGACCGCGACGGGTGCCTTGATGGCGGGATGGCACTGGTAGTCCAGCACTTCGAAGTCCTCGTACTCGTACTCGAAGATCGAGGCCGGGCGGCGCTTGATGTGCAGCGTCGGATAGGCGTAGGGCGTGCGCGCGAGCTGCGTTTCGACCTGCTCGTGGTGGTTGCTGTAGATGTGGCAGTCGCCACCCGTCCAGATGAAGTCGCCCACCTGCAGGTCGCACTGCTGCGCGAGCATGTGCGTGAGCAGGGCGTAGCTGGCGATGTTGAACGGCACGCCCAGGAAGATGTCGGCGCTGCGCTGGTAGAGCTGGCAGCTGAGCCGGCCCTCGGCCACGTAGAACTGGAAGAACGCGTGGCAGGGCATGAGCGCCATCTTGGAGAGGTCGGCCACGTTCCATGCGCTCACGATGATGCGGCGCGAATCGGGGTTGGTCCTGAGTGTCTTGACCACCTCGGCGATCTGGTCGATGTGGCCGCCGTCGGGCGTGGGCCAGCTGCGCCATTGCACGCCGTACACCGGGCCCAGGTCGCCGTCCTCGCGTGCCCATTCGTCCCAGATGGTCACGCCGCGCTCGCGCAGCCAGTTGTTGTCGCTGGAGCCCTGCAGGAACCACAGCAGCTCCTGGATGATGGAGCGCAGATGCACCTTCTTGGTGGTGACCAGCGGGAAGCCTTCGTTCAGGTCGAAGCGCATCTGGTAGCCGAACACGCTCTTCGTGCCGGTGCCCGTGCGGTCGGTCTTGGGGGCGCCCGTGGTGTACACGTGGCGCATGAAGTCTTCGTACTGGGAGCGGACGGGGCGCGAGGGCGCTGCGGCGGGCTGGGTCATGGCGAAATTATCCGGTTTTCAGGTGCGCACGACCCGCCCGGGGTTGAACGTCCCCGCCGGATCCAGAGCCCGTTTGACCGAGCGCATCAGCTCCAGCGCCACGGGCGACTTGTGCTTCTCCAGCTTGTCGACCTTGAGGCTACCCACGCCATGCTCGGCCGAGATGGAGCCGTCGAATTTCGCCACGGCGTCGTAGACGAGGGTGTTGACCTTGTCTTCCTGGTCGCGCAGGAACGCCTTGCCATCGGCGCCGGCCGGCGCCTGCACGTTGTAGTGCAGGTTGCCGTCGCCCAGGTGGCCGAAGTTGACCAGGCGCACGCCCTCGATCTCGCGCTGCAGCACTTCGTCGGCATAGGCCACGAAAGCGGGGATGCGGGAGACGGCGATGGAGATGTCGTGCTTGATGTTCAGGCCCTCTTCGGCTTGCGCGAGCGGGATGCTTTCGCGCACGTGCCACAGCTGGTGGGCCTGCGTCAGGTTCTCGGCGACGACGGCATCGCTCACGTGACCGGCTTCGAAGGCGGCTTCCAGCAACGCCTCGAAGCGTTCGCGCGCATGGGCTTCTGATTCGCTGTCGGAGTTCTCCAGCAGTACGCAGTACGGCGCGCTCTCGTCGCCCAGGAAAGGCACGCGCAACTGCGGCATGTGCTTGCCCACCAGGCTGAGGGCGAACTGGCCCATCACCTCGAAGCCGGTGAGGCCTGCGCCCAACTGGCGGTGCGCCAGGCCCAGCAGGGCCACGGCCCGTTCCAGCGAGGGCACGGCGGCCCAGGCCGTGAGGCGCGCGGCGGGCTCGGGGTAGAGCTTCATGGTCGCGGCCGTGATGATGCCCAGCGTGCCTTCGCTGCCGATGTAGAGGTCGCGCAGGTCGTAGCCGGTGTTGTCCTTGCGCAGGCCGGTGAGGCCGTCCCAGATCTCGCCGGTGGGGGTGACGACTTCCAGGCCCAGGCACAGCTCGCGCGTGTTGCCATAGCGCACCACCTGTGTGCCGCCGGCGTTGGTGGCCAGGTTGCCGCCGATGGTGCAGCTGCCTTCGGCCGCCAGCGACAGCGGGAACAGGAAGCCCGCCTTTTCCGCCGTTTCCTGCAGGGTCTGCAGCACGCAGCCGGCTTCCACGGTCACGGTGAGGTTGTCGCCGTCGAGCGCGCGCACGGCCTGCATGCGCGAGAGGCTCAGCACCACCTGGGTGCCGGATCCATCGGGCACGCCGCCCACCGACAGGCCGGTGTTGCCACCCTGCGGCACGATGCTGTGGCCCGCGGCCACGCAGGCCTTGACCACGTCGGCCACCTGCTGCGTGCTGGCGGGCCGCACCACGGCCAGCGCCTTGCCGCGTGTGCGGCGCCGCCAGTCCTGCTCCCAGGCGGTGAGGTCGCCGTCGGTGAGCACATGCGGTTCGCCGACGATGCGGCGCAGGGTGTCGATCAGGGCGGTCATGGTGTCAGGCCAGTCGAAGTTGGGTGGCAAAGCCGGGCGGGCGGCGGAAGGTCGAGGCGCGGCGACCCGCGTTCAGGAGCCGGAAGAGGCAGCCGCAGCCTGAGCCGCACGCGCGTTGCGAAAGCGCAGCCGCACGTGCATGGCGCAGGCGGCGAACAGCGACAGGCACAGCGCCACCTCGGCCAGCGCCAGCCAGCTCGAAGGGGCAGGATCGCTCCAGGCCCGCACCACGCCCTCGGTGAAATAGAGCCAGATCACCAGGCTCATCCAGCGATACGTGTACATGCGGTTTTTCAGCAGGCCGGCCAGCGGCAGCGTGAGCGGCAGCACCTTGAGCGCCAGCCACGAGCCGCCGGGCCGCAGCGGCGCCAGGAACAGCTCCCAGGCCAGGCCCAGCACGATCAGGGCGAGCAGGCTGCCCACGGCGATGCGGCGCGTCCAGTCGACGGAGGAAGAACGGGAGTCGGGAGAAGCGGCAGACATTCAACTGGCATCATAGCGACCATGACGCTGGCCCAACGCCTGCAGGCACTGCTGCACGACCTGTCGCACTTTCCATGGCGCACCACGGCCCAGACGCTGCGCCTGCGCTTCCACGAAGACCACCTGGCGCTCACGGCCAGCAGCCTCACGTTCACCACCACGCTGGCACTGGTGCCGTTCTTCGTGGTGGCGCTGGCGGTGCTCACGGCCTTTCCCATGTTCTCGCAGATGCAGGACGTGCTGCAACGCTGGCTGGTGGCCAGCCTGGTGCCCGAATCGATCTCGCGCCAGGTGCTGGGCTACCTCACGCAGTTCGCGCGGCAGGCCAACCGGCTGGGTGGCCTGGGCCTGGGCGTGGTGTTTCTCACGGCCCTGGCGCTGATCCTCACCATCGACCGCACGCTCAACAACATCTGGCGCGTGCGCCGTCCGCGCCCGCTGGCTCAGCGCGTGCTGATCTACTGGGCTGCGATCACGCTGGGACCGCTGGTGCTGGGTGCCAGCCTCATGCTGACCTCGTTCTTCGTTTCGCCCACGCGCGCGCTGTCGGGCAACATTCCCGGCGGCATCAAGCTGGTGCTCGACAGCTTCGAGTTCGCGCTGCTGGCCTTCGGCATGGCCGCGCTCTACCGCTACGTGCCCAATGCCCCGGTGAAATGGGGACATGCCTGGTCGGGCGGGTTGTTCGTGGCCGTCGGCATCGAGTCCGGCAAACGCCTGCTGGCGGCCTACATCGGCAATATTCCCACCTATTCGGTGGTGTACGGCGCCTTCGCCACCGTGCCCATCCTGCTGCTGTGGATCTACGTCGCCTGGGTGATCGTGCTGCTCGGCGCGGTGATCGCGGCCTACCTGCCTGCGCTGCTGTCGGGCGTGGCGCGGCGTGGCGGCGAGCATGGCTGGTCGTTCCAGCTCGCGCTCGAGGTGGTGGCGCTGCTGCGCGACGAGCGCGACACGGCGCAGCGCGGCCTGTCGGGGCCGCAACTGGCACAGCGCATGCGCGTGGACGTACTGCAACTGGAACCGGCGCTCGAAACCCTGCTGGCGCTCGACTGGATCGGCCGCCTGGCCAGCGACCCGGAGCGCGCCGAGCTGGACGAGGAGCGCTACGTGCTCCTGGTCGATCCCGACCGCCTGGTGCTGGCGCCGCTCATGCAACGGTTGCTGCTCGATGCCGCGCCGGCGGGCAGCCCGCTGTGGCATCACGAGCGCTGGGCTGGCCTTACGCTGGGCGAGGCCCTTGCGCCCCCGGCGGCCATGCCCGCGCTGGCCGCCAGCGAACACGGCGCGCGCAGCGACAGCTTGCCGGCGGCCGTGCCGCGCCTGCCGTCGGCCTGAGTCCGTCGCGGGTGTTCAGCGCCCGCGCAAAAACAGCGAATCCAGATCGCGCAGCGAGAGCTGGCGCCACGTGGGGCGCCCGTGGTTGCACTGGTCGGAACGCTCGGTCTCTTCCATCTGCCGCAACAGCGCGTTCATCTCGTCGATGGTGAGTCGCCGGTTGGCGCGCACCGCGCCATGGCAGGCCATGGTGGCCAGAAGTTCATTGCGAGCGCGTTCGATCACCGAGCTGGCGTCGTGCTGCGCCAATTCGGCCAGCACGCTGCGCGCCAATTCCACGGCATCGCCCTGCGCCAGCCGCGTCGGCACGGCACGCACGGCCAGCGTGCGCGGCGAAAACGCCGTGATCTCCATGCCCAGCGCGGCGATGGCCTCGGCATGCGACTCGGCCACCGCCACTTCCTGCGGCGTGGCCGCGAACGTGGCGGGTATCAGCAGGGGCTGGCTGGCCAGCGCCGCGCCGGGCGACTCCCCGGCCTGTTGCTTGAGCCGCTCGTACACGATGCGCTCATGCGCCGCATGCATGTCCACGATGACCAGGCCGTGCCGGTTCTCGGCCAGGATGTAGACGCCCTGCAATTGCGCCAGCGCGCGGCCCAGCGGCCAGTCGCCGTCGGGCAGGGGCGTGGCGGCCTGTGGGGTCGACGGCGTGGGCGGGACCATCGTCCCACCACCCACCGCCTGCAGAACGGCGAAACCGGCCGCGCCGGGCTCGGCAGCCTGCAGGGCAGCGCTGCCGGCCGAGGGATGCCACAGCGCGCCCAGGTCGTTCACGCGCTGGCCCCAGGCTTCGGCGCGTTGCGACAGCGCAAGCCCGCCTTGCGACCAGCCGGCGTTGGCGAAGCCGCCGGGTGCCACGCCGTCGACCTGCAGGGGCGGCAAGGCGCCGGCATCCGTATCTGCTTCGGCCGGGCGCAACAACGGCACACCACCCGTGGCCGCGCGCGGGGCCGCCAGCGCGTCGTCGAGCGCATGGCGGACGGCCTGATGCACCTCGCGGCTCTCGCGGAAGCGCACCTCGATCTTGGTGGGGTGGACGTTGACATCCACGCGCGCCGGCTCGATCTCGATGAAGAGCACGTACACCGGCTGGCGGTGGCCATGCAGGACGTCTTCGTAGGCGCTGCGTGCCGCGTGCGTGATGGTTTTCTCGCGCACGAAACGGCCGTTGACGTAGGCGAACTGGTGGTCGGCGCGCGAGCGTGCGGCGTCGGGGATGCCGGCACGGCCCCACACACGCACGGCGCCGCGCACACGGTCCACGGCCACGCTCTGGTCCATGAAGTCGTCGCCCAGCACGTCGCGCAGGCGCTGCGCCTGGTCGCCGGCACGCCATTGCTCCACCAGCCGGCCTTCGTGCCAGATCGCGAAGCCGACTTGCGGGCGCGCCAGGGCATGGCGGCGCACGGCCTCCACGCAATGCGCGAGTTCGGTGGCATCGGTCTTGAGGAACTTGCGGCGCGCCGGCGTGGAGAAGAACAGCTCCTTCACTTCCACCGTGGTGCCGGTGGCGCGTGCGATGGGCCGCACTTCGCCGCTCTGGCCGTCGAGCAGGAAGGCGTGCTCCTGCCCGGGTGTGCGCGAGGCGATCGACATTTCGGACACCGAATCGATGGCGGCCAGGGCCTCCCCACGGAACCCCATGGTGCCCACGGACTCGAGCTCTTCCAGGCTGGCGATCTTGCTGGTGGCATGACGGCGCAGCGCCACGGGCAGCTCGGCGCGCGGGATGCCGGCGCCGTCGTCCTCCACCGAGATCAGTCGCACGCCGCCGGCCAGCAGGCGCACGGTGACCTGTGTGGCGCCGGCGTCCAGCGCGTTGTCCACCAGTTCGCGCACCACCGAGGCGGGGCGTTCGACCACTTCGCCGGCTGCGATCTGGCTGATGAGCGTGTCGGGCAGCTCACGGATCGGGCGGCGGTCGGCGGAAGGGGTCAGAAGGGCGTTCACCGCGGCAATTCTAGGGCGCGGTGTCGGGCCATTCGGCCCGTGGGGCGGTGTGCCGGGCGCGGATAATCCGCGGCGCAAGAAAGGTCTCCATGGAACTCGTGAGTCTGCTGATCGATTTCGTCCTGCATGTGGACGTCCACCTGGAGGCCTTCGTGCGTGCCTACGGCCTGTGGGTCTATGCGCTGCTCTTCCTCATCGTGTTCGTGGAAACCGGGGTCGTGGTCATGCCCTTCCTGCCCGGCGATTCGCTGCTGTTCATCGTGGGGGCGCTGTGCGGCGCGGGGCTGATGAACCTGCCCCTGGCGATGGCGATCCTGCTGGTGGCCGCCATCCTGGGTGATCAATGCAACTACATGATCGGCCGGCATGTAGGCCCGCGCGTGTTCCAGTGGGAGCAGTCGCGTTTCTTCAACCGCAATGCGTTCAACGTGACGCACCAGTTCTACGAACGGCACGGCGGCATCACCATCGTCATCGCGCGATTCATGCCCTTCGTCCGCACGTTCGCGCCGTTCGTGGCCGGGGTGGCGCAAATGAATCGTGCGCGCTTCAGCGCCTACAACGTCGCGGGCGCGGTCATCTGGGTGGTGGGCCTGTGCGCCGTGGGCTACCTGTTCGGCAACCTTCCGATTGTGAAGGACAACCTCGAAAAGGTGATCTGGGCGCTGATCATCGTGCCGGGGCTGATTGCCATCGTGGGTGGTTGGAGGGCTTCCCGCAAGGCCAGGCGTGAAGCAGGACAAATCGCACCGTAGTCGCAAGCCAAACGGCACCTGACCCGACAACCCTCGGGGTGGTCAGGTCAGGCGCTGGCCAGACGTTGCAGTCTGGCGGGTGGACCCTCACGGGTCCGGGGTGGCTACAGCTCAGCGGCCTTCGCTGCGCTTGCCGACTTCGTTGCCGAGCAACGCGCCGGCGCCGGCACCAATGATGGTGGCTCCGGTGCCGCCAATCGCACTGCCGGCCAGGCCGCCGGCGACAGCGCCGACACCGGTGCCGATTTGGGCATTGGTGGGGTTGGAAGCGCAGGCCGTCAGGCCCAGCACGGAGGCGGCGGCAATGGCCATCGCGGCGATTCTGGTCTTCATGGTTTCACCTTTGCGTCGAGTGGTCAGGGATGACAGGGCGGGGCGGCTGGCGGTATTGCCGTTCGCTTCGTTTGCCTGTGGACTCCACTCTAGGCAGGCAGGCGGTGGGGCGCTGTAGGAGAGGATCGACGGGCCATGTCGGCTGGTCGTTGCTTCATCGTGTCATGCCGTCGCCGATCCGTTCACGCCGCCGCAGGCTGCGGGATCAGCCGGATGCACGGCCAGCCACGGCCGCGCGCATGCAGCGTGAGGGCGGCATCCGCATTTGCCGCGACCGGTGTGGCGACGGCTTCGAGCAGCGGCAGGTCGTTGATCGAGTCGCTGTAGAACCACGCGCCGGCCATCAGCTGTTGGGGCCAGTGCCGCTCATCCAGCCAGGCCCGAAGTCGCGTGACCTTTCCCTCGCGCATGTTGGGCGTTCCCTCGATCTGGCCGGTGTAGCGGCCGTGGTGCAACTCCAGTTCGGTGGCGATCAGGTGCTCGACGCCCAGTTCGCGGGCCGTACGCTCGGCGATCACGCGATTGCTGGCAGTGGTGAGCACGACGGTGTGCCCCAGGCCACGGTGCCGAGAGACGATCGCACGCGCCGGGTCCGGCAGGCGCGGCCGGATGACGTCCGAGAGGAAGCGGTCCTGCCACGGCGCCCAGAAATCGGGCGTCTGCCCACCCAGCAGCGCCGCGTAGAACGCGCTGAATTCATGCACGCCGACGCGCCCGTCCCGGTAGTCCCGGCCCAGCTGGTCGTTACGGAACGACAGCGCGGTATCGGCCAGGCCGTGCTGCACCAGGAAGCGGCACCAGAGATCGTCACCATCGCCATCGAGCAGCGTGTGGTCCAGGTCGAAGAGGGCCAGTGTCTGGGGAGTGGAAGGAGTCATGAGGAGAGCTTGTCGATGGCGCTGTGGTCCTTGAGCCCGATGCCCGAGAGGCCCAGTCGCAGTGATTCCCGCACCAGCCAGGCGAGACGGCGTCCGGCTGCTTCGGGCGGCAGGCCCTCGCCGCGGATGTTGCTGACGCAGTTGCGCTCGGCATCGGTGCGGCCCACGCGCGGTGCGTGCGTCAGGTAGGCGCCCAGGCTGTCGGCTGCGCTGAGCCCGGGCCGCTCGCCCAGCAGGATCAGCACCAGGCGCGCTCCGAGGGCATCGCCGATTTCGTCCGCCAGGGCGACGCGGGCCTGGGTGGCGATGACCGTGGGCCCCCAGGCCAGAGGTGGTTCTCCTGCGCGTGGCGCCAGCGCCTGTCGCAGCGATGCCAGCGCGGCCACCGCATGCGACTGGACGGCCAGCGCCGACAGACCATCGCCGATGACGACAGCCAGATCCACGCGCGCGCGGGGCAGGGCGGACAGCATCTGCCGGCTGGGCTCGTCCAGTGCACGGCCGTGGTCGGGACGGCGCAGGTAATCCTGCCGCGACGACGCGCGGCTCTGCACGCACAGCACGGACTGGCCGTCGGCCTCCAGCGCGGCCCGCAGCGCCGGCACGTCGAGCGGCACGTGAACGGCGTCGCGTGCGCGGGCATGCGCGGCGGCGAAGCGCAGCAACTCGTGCGTGGGCAGGCTGGTGCCGCTGCGGCCCAGTGCGATGCGGGCCGGCGTATGGCGCCGCAGCGTCGCCCAGGGATCGGGGGCGACGGGCGCGCTCATTCCGACTCCAGCAAGGGGCTGAAGCGGCGCGCCAGCGCCGGCACATCGCGGGGCGCGCGCAGGGCGCCGTCGGCGTCCACCACACCCTGTGCCTGCAGCCAGGCTTCGAACTCGGGTGCGCGGCGCTTGCCGTGCAGGCGGCGCACGAAGAGCGCATCGTGGAACGACGTGCTCTGGTAGTTGAGCATCACGTCGTCCGCGCCGGGCACGCCCATCATGAAGTTCAGGCCGGCACTGGAGAGCAGCACCAGCAGGTTGTCCATGTCGTCCTGGTCGGCCTCCGCATGGTTGGTGTAGCAGATGTCGCAGCCCATCGGCAGGCCCAGCAGCTTGCCGCAGAAGTGGTCTTCCAGCCCGGCTCGGATGATCTGCCTTCCGTCGTAGAGGTATTCCGGGCCGATGAAGCCGACGACCGTGTTGACCAGCAGCGGACGGTGGCGCCGCGCGACCGCATAGGCCCGCGCCTCCAGCGTCTGCTGGTCCACGCCATGGTGCGCGCCCGCCGACAGCGCGCTGCCCTGGCCGGTCTCGAAGTACATGAGGTTGTCGCCCACGGTGCCGCGGCGCAGTTCGCGCGCGGCGGCGTGCACTTCGTCGAGCAGGGCCAGATCGATGCCGAAGCTCCGGTTGGCGGCCTCGGTGCCGGCGATGCTCTGGAACACCAGGTCCACCGGCGCGCCATGCCCCAGGGCCTGCATCGTGTTGGTGATGTGTGTGAGCACGCAGCATTGCGTGGGCACGGCATGGCGGTGCACGATGTCGTCGAACAGGTGCAGCAGGCGCACCAGATCGGGCACGCTGTCGCTCACCGGATTGACGCCGATGCACGCATCGCCCGCCCCATACATTAGACCGTCCAGCACGCTGGCCAGGATCCCGGCCGGATCGTCGGAAGGATGGTTGGGCTGCAGCCGCACGGCCAGGTGGCCTTTCAGGCCCAACGTGTTGCGAAAGCGCGTGACCACCTCGCAGCGGCTTGCCACCAGGATCAGATCCTGGTTGCGCATGAGCTTGCTCACCGCCGCCACCATCTCCGGCATGAGCCCCGGCGCCAGGGCCTGGAGCGCCTGCGTATCGGCGGCGTCGGAGAGCAGCCAGTCGCGGAAATCGCCGACGGTGAGGTGGGACACCGCGGCGAACGCGGCCGCGTCGTGGCTGTCGATGATCAGCCGCGTGACTTCATCGCTCTCGTAGGGCACCACCGCCTCCTGCAGGAAGTGCCTGAGCGGCAAGGCCGCCAGCACTTCGCGGGCGGCGATGCGCCGCTGCTGGCTGTCCGCGGCCAGGCCTGCGAGCTCGTCGCCCGAACGGGCGGGCGACGCGCAGGCCAGCAGCTCGCGCAGATCCCCGAAACCATGCCGCTCGTGTCCGACCAGGGCTCGCATCACAGCGGTATCCCGCGTCCGAAATCGCCGACGTAGCTGGTGTGCGTGCACAGGCCGAGTGCTGCGCTCCAGCGGTGCAGGGATATCTTGGGTGGCTCCAGGCGGGCGCGCAATGGTGCCTCGGGCCGCAGGTCCAGCGCGATCTGGTGCGCGACGGACGGCGCGACGTGCAGCGGTGCGCCGCCGAAGCTCATCTGCACCGGCCGGTGCAAATGGCCGCACAGCAGGCCTTGCACCTGGCCGTAGCCGCGCACCAGCGCGGCCAGCCTGTCACCGCCTTCCAGCAGGCTGCAGGCGTCCATGGCCTCGATCCCGGTGGGCAAGGGGGGGTGGTGCATGAACAGCAGGACGGGCTGGTCGTGGCATCGGGCGAGCGTCCTCTCGAGCCAGTCGAGTTGCGGCGAGTCCAGCGCACCGTGCGGGCGACCGGGCACGACGGTATCCAGGGCGATCAGCTGCAGGCCGGCGTGCTGCACGTGATAGCAGCAGGTCTGTGCTGGTGCATCCGCTCGCACCGGCATGCACGCAGGCAGGGCATCGCGCGCCACGCTGGGGTGGTCGTGGTTGCCGGGGACGGCGTACACGGGCATCGGCAGCGAGGCCAGCGCCTGGGCGATGGCCTCGTATTCAGCGGCATGACCGCGTTCGGCGAGATCCCCGGTGAACAGCACGAGATCGGGCAGGGGATCCAGGCACGCCACATGCGCTACGGCCCGGTGCAGGGCGGCCAGGGTGTCGAGGCGGCCTTCCAGCACGTCGAGCGCCATGCCGACGTGGCTGTCGGACAGCTGGGCAATCAGGAGCGGCATGGTCATGGTGTGGCAGTTTAGTCCTTAAATCCACATGAATCCAAAAAATAATGTGGAACAAGAATTGCATGTGTGGAATTCATATGGTTGTCATGTGGGAAATGCAGCATTCGGCACGTCTGCTGTCCTGCAAACATTTCTTCGTCCCCTGTTCTTAGGAGCCTCGACATGTCCCGTTCCGCTTCCGCTTCCACGCCCCGCCGCCAGTTCCTCCAGCGCAGTGCCAGTGTTTCGGCCGCTGCCCTGTTCGGCGGCATGCCGCTGTTCGCTTCGGGCCAGCAACAGGTCAAGCTGGCCTTCATGTATCCGGTCGGGGTGTCCGGCGACATCAACCGCCTGGTCAGCACCATGATTGCCGGCTTCAATGCGGCGCACACCAACATCCAGGTGGAGGCCATCTACGCCGGCAGCTACGACAACACCGAACAGAAGGTGATGACCGCGCTGGGCGTGGGCGATCCGCCGGCCTCGTGGCTGCCCATCAACTCCATGCTAACCACCTTCCTGGGCATGGACGCGCTGGAAGACGTCACCGCGCTGGCCCGCGCCGACGACATCTATCAGGACTTCCTGCCCGGTTTTCTGGGCACGTGCATTTCCGACAACAAGCTCTATGGCCTGCCGTTCCAGTGCAGCACGCCGGTGCTGTACTACAACAAGGCTGCCTTCGAGAAAGCCGGCGCCAGGCCACCCACGACCTGGTCCGAACTCGAGGCCGCCGCGAAGGCGCTCACCGTGCGCCAGGGCGACACCGTCTCGCAATGGGGCCTGACCATCGGTGGCGGCTGGCACGACTGGATCTTCGAGAGCTTCGTGCGCCAGAACGGCCTGGTGTTCTGGAACAAGGACAAAGTGATGTTCGACGCACCCGAGAGCCTGAATGCGATGGAATTCTGGGTGCGCATGGCGCAGGCCAAGCTGATGCCGGCCGCTTCCACCTGGGAAAGCTCGGCCAACGACTTCATGGCCGGCCGCACGGCCATGCTCTACCACTCCACGGGCTCGATGACCAACATCCTCAAGTCCTCCTCGTTCCCGGTCGGCGTGGTGCCCATGCCGCGCGGCAAGCAACTGGGCTCGACCATGGGCGGAGGCCCCATCCTCATCGCGAAGAAGCAGCCCGACGCGCACAAGCGCGCCGCCTGGACTTTCGCGCGCTGGATGACCAACACCGCCAACCAGGCGCAGTGGTGCGTGGACACCGGCTACCTGGCCGCGCGCAAGTCGTCGTGGGAGACGCCGGTGCTCAAGGCCCACGTGGCCAAGCTGCCGGAATCGCGCGCCGCCTTCGTGACGGCCGAAGTCGCCGGTGCCTTCCTGCAGGTGCCGGGCTACCACAAGGTGCGCTCGTTCCTGCAGAGCGCCATCGACCGCTCGCTGGCCGGCGAGATCAAGCCCGACGCCGCGCTGCGCGAAGCCAACGCCAAGGCCAATCTCGAGATCCAGCGCGTCTCGCGCCGCCGCGGCTGAGCCCATGACGACCACGCTGGCTGATTCCCGGATGGCCGCCCACGCCGTGCCCGACCGCACGGTGCGCAGCCAGCGGCGGCGCGAGGCCCTCACTGCCCTGGTGATGCTCGCACCGTCGCTGGTGTTCCTGGCCGCGTTCACCTACTGGCCCATCGCGCGTTCGCTGGCCTACGGTTTCTTCGACGTGCAGCTCGGCTCGTCCGAGATCTTCTTCACCGGATGGGACAACTACCTGCGCCTGTGGCATGACGAGCTGTTCTGGAAGTCGCTGCGCAACACCGTGCTCTACATGGTGATCACCGTGCCGTCTTCCATCGGCCTGGCGCTGCTGCTGGCCGTGGCGCTGGACCGCAAGCTGCGCGGCACGGCGCTCTACCGTTCCACCTTCTTCTACCCGGTGATGGTGCCGTCGGTGGCTGCCGGCATGGTGTGGGTGTTCCTGTATGCGCCGGGCTACGGGCCCATCAACGGACTGATGAACTGGCTGGGCCTGCCCAGGCTGGAATGGCTGTACGACAGCACCTGGGCGCTGCCGGCCATCATCTTCATGAGCATCTGGAAGTACGCGGGCTACTTCATGCTCATCCTGCTGGCCGCGCTGCAACTGGTGCCGCGCGACCTGTACGAGGCCGCGCGGCTGGACGGCGTGTCGGGCTTCCGGCAGCTGGTGCACATCACGGTGCCGTTGATCTCGCCCACGCTGTACTTCGTGGTGGTGATCGGCGTGCTGCACTCCTACCAGATCTTCGACTACGTGTTCGTGATGACGCAGGGCGGCCCGGCCGACGCGACCAACGTGCTCACCTTCTACATCTACCAGAACGCCTTCCAATTCCAGGACATCGGCACCGCTTCGGCCATCGCCACCATCCTGCTGCTGGTGGTGGGCGTGCTGATCGGCATCGTGGCCCTCACGCTGGGCCGGCGCGTGCATTACCTGGGGCGATGAACATGCTGAAGAACCAGGATCCCCATGCCCCCCGAGGGGGAAGCTTTTCATCTTGGGGCGGCCCGGCGATGAAGATGCTTTTCGGCCGTTCACGCTGGATGCAGTGGCTGCTGGTGCCGGCGGTGCTGCTCTGGCTCAGCCCGTTGGCGTGGATGCTGCTCACCTCGTTCAAGACGCGGGCCGAGATCTTCGATCCGGCCGCGGGGGTGCTGCCGCAGGCGCTGCAGTGGGGCAACTATCCGGCGGCGCTGGCGGTGGCGCCGTTCGGCACCTACCTGCTCAATTCGATCCTGGTCACCGGCGGCATCCTGCTGGCGCAGATGACCACGATCACGCTGGCGGCGTATGCCTTCGCGCGGCTGCGCTTCCCGGGGCGCGACGTGCTGTTCGGGCTGTTCCTGCTGCAGGTGATGTTTCCCATCTACGCGACCTTCCTCACCAACTTCATCACGGTGCGCGAGCTGGGCCTGCTCAACAGCCTGTGGGCGCTGATGGTGCCCTTCATCGCCAGCGGCTACGGCACCTTCATGCTGCGCCAGGCCTTCCGTCAGGTGCCGAACGATCTGGCCGATGCGGCCCGGCTGGACGGCTGCGGCCACTGGGCCACGCTCTGGCATGTCTACCTGCCGCTGGTCAAGCCCACGCTGGTCGCGTTCGGCATGATTTCCGTGGTCACGCACTGGAACGACTACATGTGGCCGCTGCTGGTCACCAACAGCGAAGGCGTGCGCACGCTGCCGATCGGGCTTGGCCTGCTGGCCAAGGCCGACAGCGGCGCCGACTGGCCGCGCCTGATGGCCGCCACCATGGTCGTCATCTCCCCGCTCCTGCTGCTGTTCGTGATCTTCCAGCGCCGCTTCGTCGACAGCTTCATGCACGCCGGGCTCAAGTAGGCCGTCCCCTCATTCTTCCAACCCACCCTCCAAGCTATGGCTGCCATTTCCCTCCAGGGCATCTGCAAGCGTTATCGCGACCACACGGCCGTCCATCACCTGAACCTCGAAGTCCAGGCGGGCGAATTCATGGTGCTCGTCGGTCCTTCGGGCTGCGGCAAATCGACCACGCTGCGCATGATCGCGGGGCTGGAGGACATCACCGAAGGCAAGCTCGTCATTGGCGGCAAGGACGTCACGCACGCCGAGCCGCACGAGCGCGACATCGCGATGGTGTTCCAGTCGTACGCGCTCTATCCGCACATGACGGTGCAGATGAACATGTCGTTCGGCCTGCTGCGCGCCAGCCGTCTGCCGCGCGCCGAGATCGAAGCGCGCGTGCACGACGCGGCCGAACGCCTGCGCATCACCGATCTGCTGCAGCGCCGGCCCAACGAGCTCTCGGGCGGACAGCGCCAGCGCGTGGCCATCGGCCGCGCGCTCGTGCGCAAGCCCAAGGTCTTCCTGTTCGACGAACCGCTGTCCAATCTGGATGCCAAGCTGCGCACGCACATGCGCGGCGAGCTGGAGCGACTGCACCACGAACTGGGCATCACCATCGTCTACGTGACGCACGACCAGGTCGAAGCCATGACGCTGGGCACGCGCATCGCGGTCATGGACGGCGGCCGCCTGCAGCAGGCCGGCGCACCCATGGACATCTACCGCGCACCGGCCACGCGCTTCGTCGCATCGTTCATCGGCTCGCCCGAGATGAATTTCCTGCCCGTGCCGGCCGGCGACGGCACAGGCCGTGCCTGGCTCGCGCAACGCTTCGATGCCAGCGCGCTGCAGGGCAGCGCCGTGCTGGGCCTGCGTCCGGAGGAGCTCGCGCTGGCAGTGGACTGCACGACACCGGCCAGCTCGCCGCTGGTCTGGCGCGGCGTGGTCCAGCGCATCGAGCGTCTGGGCGCCGAAGCCTACGCGCAGGTGCGGCTGCAGGATGCGGAGCGCGCCGTGCTGGTGCGCACCGCGCCCGACATCGCGATCGAAGTAGGCCAGGACGCCCTCCTGTCGGCGGACGTCACGCGGCTGCGCATGTTCGATGGCCCAAGCGGTGTCGCGGTGCCGGCGCACGCCTGAGGGCCGGGCAGCGCTCGTGGACAATCGCGCAGAACCCGAGGAGATCCATCCATGAGCATCACGCCGGTGCTGAGCGCGCGCCAGGAGCGCATCGTCGAGATCCTGCGCAGCACGCCGTCCATCACCACGATCGAGCTCGCGCAGCGGCTGGCCGTGTCGGGCGAAACCGTGCGCCGCGACCTGCAGGCGCTGGCCGACGATGGCATCGTGCAGAAGTTCCATGGCGGCGTGAGCCTGCACCGCGATGTGCAGGAATCGCCCTTCCAGCTTCGTCTGCGCAGCAACGTGGCCGCCAAGCGCCGGCTGGCGCAGCAGGTGTCGGCCCTGCTGCCCGATGGCGCCAGCGTGGTGCTGGACAACAGCAGCACGGCCTGCTTCGTGGCCGAGGCGCTGGCCGAGCGTCGCGGCCTCACGGTCGCCACGCCGTCGCTGGAAGTCGCGCGGGCACTGGCGCAAAGCGGCGACCGCCACACCGTGCTGCTGCCCGGTGGCACGCTGCGCAGCAGCGACATGACCCTGGCCGGCGCGAACGCGTTGCGCTTCGCGTCGCAGCTGCATCCGGATTTCTTTGTCGCCTCTGTCGCCTCGCTGAGCGCCCGCGGTGGCTGCCTCGATTTCGACCCGTTCGAGGTGGAGTTCAAGCAGACCGTCGCGCCCCATGCCGGCACGGTGATCGTCGTGGCCGATGCGAGCAAGTTCGGCGCGCCGGGCCTCATCACCAGCCTGTCGTGGGAGCAGCCGCAGATCCTGGTGGTCGACCAGCCGCTGCCCGACGAGCTCTCCCGCGCGACGCAGGGCCTGCGGGTGGTGGTCGCCGCCGCGGATTGATCGCGCTGCGTCCGGCCGCTAGACCGAACGGTTGCGCGCGAGGGGCGGATTGCGCGCGAAGTAGCGCTCGATGCCGCGCATGAGCGCGTCGGCCATCTCTTCCTGATACGCGTTGCTGGCCAGGCGCCTTTCTTCCTCGGGGTTGCTGATGAAAGCGGTCTCGACCAGCACGCTGGGAATGTCGGGCGCCTTCAGCACCGCGAAGCCGGCCTGCTCCACGCGCGGCTTGTGCAGGCGGCCGATGCCCTTGATCTCGCCGAGCAGTGCGCTACCCAGCTTGAGGCTGTCGTTGATCTGCGCGGTGGTGCTCATGTCGAGCATGGCGCGCTGCACGGCCTGGTCGCGCACGCTGGTCACATTGGCACCGCCGATCAGGTCGGCCTGGTTTTCCTTGTTGGCCAGCCAGCGCGCCGCCGTGCTGCTGGCGCCGCTGGTGCTGAGCGCGAACACGCTGGCGCCGCGCGCGGTCGGCGTGGTGAAGGCGTCGGCGTGGATGCTGACGAACAGATCGGCCTGCACGCGGCGGGCTTTCTGCACGCGCACGCCCAGCGGCACGAAGAAGTCGGCATCGCGCGTGAGGAAGGCACGCATCGGGTTGCCGTTGATCGTGGTGGCGTTGATGCGGTCGCGCAGCTTCAGTGCGACGCGCAGCACCACGTCTTTCTCGCGTGTGCCGCCCGGGCCGATGGCGCCGGGGTCTTCGCCGCCGTGGCCGGGGTCGAGCGCCACGATGATGAGCCGGTCGGTGCGGGCCGGCGCGCGCGGTGCGGCGGCGGCAGCGCGCGCGCCGGGCGGTGCCTTCGACGGAATACGGGCCTGCGCCGTGGTTTCGGGCGGTGGCGCGGGCGTGGCGGCCGTGCCGCCCGGGGTGGAGTGCCGCGCGATGAGTTCGTCCAGCGCCGCCGAATCCGCCGCCGCGGCGGGTGAGGGCGCGGGCGCCGACGGGTCGCGCATGCGCTCGGCGATCAGCGCCTCCAGCGGATCGGCCTCCTTCGTGGGGTGCAGATCGAGCACCAGGCGGTGCTGGTAGGCCGCCACGGGCGGCAGCGCGAACACCTGGGGCTCGACGGGCTGCTTGAGGTCGAGCACGACGCGGATCACGCCCGGCGTGTTCTGGCCGGCGCGCACGCCGCTGATGAAGGGATCGTCGGGCCGGATCTTGCCCACCAGGTCGCGCAGGGCGGGGTCGAGGTCGATGCCCTCGATGTCCACCGCCAGGCGCGGCGGGCTGGCCACGAAGATCTGCCTGGTGACGAGCGCGGTGTCGGATTCGATGGTGACGCGCGTGTAGTCCTGGGCGGGCCAGACGCGCACGGCGACGATGCTGGCGCCACGCGCAATCTGCGCCTGGCCGATCAGCAGCACCAGCGCGCCGGCGCGCAGCACGGCCCGGCGCTGCAACGGCGCGGGCGGCGGGGGGCAGGGTGTCATGGTCATGGGCGCGCGGCTTCCAGCAGCGCCCGGCCGGTGGCCGTGCGGCCTTCCAGGTGGAGGCGGCGGGTGTCGTCGCCCTCGTCGCCTGTCGGGCGGATGTGGATGTCCAGGTCGGCCGTGGGCAGGAAGCCGGCGGCGTTCTGCGGCCATTCGGCCAGCTTGAGTCCGGGCGTGGCGAAGATGTCGCGCAGGCCGGCGTCTTCCAGTTCGCGTGGATCGCCGAAGCGGTAGAAGTCGAAATGCCAGATGGCCAGGCCTGGCGCCTCGTGCGGTTCGACCACGGCATACGTCGGGCTCTTGATGCGGCCCTGCACGCCCAGGGCGCGCAACAGATGGCGCACGAAGGTGGTCTTGCCCGCGCCCAGGTCGCCGTGCAGGGCGATGAAGGCGTCGCGGATGGCCGGGCTGGCCGCCAGGCGGGCGGCCCATGCGCCCGTGGCGGCCTCGTCGGGCCAGAGGGCGGTTTCTACAATCGGCGGATGGATTTCGATGGCACTCAACTCGTGGAACGCATGAACGTGTGGGCCCGGGAGCTGGGATTCTCCCAAATCGGGGTTGCCGGTGTGGATTTGTCCTCGGCGGAGCCGGGGTTGCTCGACTGGCTGGCGCGCGGATTCCATGGCGAGATGCAGTGGATGGCCACGCACGGCCTGCGCCGCGCTCGCCCCGCCGAGCTGGTGCCCGGCACCGTGAGCGTGATCACCGCGCGCATGGACTATCTGCCGCGCGGCACGCCGTCCGACTGGCAGGCGCGCGAATTCGCACGGCTGCACCAGCCCGGCGAGGCCGTCATCTCCGTGTATGCCAGGGGGCGCGACTATCACAAGGTGATGCGCCAGCGGCTGCAGAAGCTGGCCGATCGCATCGGCGAGGCCATCGGCGATTTCGGTCACCGCGTCTTCACCGATTCGGCGCCGGTGCTCGAAGCCGAACTGTCGGCCCGCAGCGGCCAGGGCTGGCGCGGCAAGCACACGTTGGTGCTCAGCCGCGAGGCGGGCTCGATGTTCTTCCTGGGCGAGATCTACGTGGACATCGCGCTGCCGCGCAGCGAGCCCGTGGCCGCGCACTGCGGCAGTTGCAGCGCCTGCATCGACATCTGTCCCACGCAGGCCATCGTGGCGCCGGGCCTGCTCGATGCGCGTCGCTGCATCTCGTACCTGACCATCGAGCATGCGGGCTCCATTCCGCTGGAACTGCGTCCGCTCATGGGCAACCGCATCTATGGCTGCGACGACTGTCAGCTGGCCTGCCCGTGGAACAAGTTCGCCCGCACCAGCACGCTGCCCGATTTCGATGCGCGCCATGGCCTGGGCGCCGCGCAGCTCGTGCCGCTGATGGGCTGGAGCGAGGCCGACTTCCTGCGCTTCACCGAAGGCAGCCCGATCCGCCGCATCGGGCATGCGCGCTGGCAGCGCAACGTGGCGGTGGCGCTGGGCAACGGCCTGCGCCAGCGCGAGGACGCCGCCGCCCGCCAGGCCCTGGCCCTGCATGCCGACCACCCCGACGACATGGTGCGGGAGCACGTGCGCTGGGCGATGGCGCAGGCGCGGTGACCTAGCCGTTCACGAACGGTCGCAGCACACCCAGAGCGAACGGCAGGCTCACCACGCCCATCACGGTGGACAGCGTGACCAGGCCTGCGACGTAAGGCCCGTTGTAGCCCATGCGCGCCGCGAGGATGTAGCAGCTCGACGCCGTCGGCAGGGCCGAGAACGCCAGCAACACGGTCGCCTGCAGCGGCGACAGGCGCAAGAGCAGGGCCAGCCCCAGCGCGATCACCGGCATGACCAGGTGCCGGATGGTGAGCACCGACACCGACAGCGTGCGCGACTTCGCGAGCGAGCTGAACTGCATGCCGGCACCTGCCGCCAGCAGGCCGAGCGCGAGCGAGGCGGCACCGATGCGCGACACCGTCGGCTCGAGCCAGCCGGGGATGTGCAGGCCCGCGATGTTGGCGGCCAGCCCCGAAGCCGTGCCGATGATCAGCGGATTGCGCAGCAGCTCGCGGCCGAAGCCGCGCCCGGCATGACGCGCCATGGGCCACACCGCGCCCACGTTGAACAACGGCACGCACACGCCGATCAACACCGCGATCATCAACAGCCCCTGCGGGCCGGCCAGCCGTTCCGTGATGGCGAGGGCGATGAACGAGTTGAAGCGGAAGGCGATCTGCGCGCTGGCCGCATGCTCGCGCCGGTCGATGTGACGGCCGATGAACGGCAGCCTCGGCAGGGCATAGGACAGGCCGATGCCAGCCACGCCCATGGCCAGACCTGCGGCAATCAGGCTCGATGCCGACGCCAGGTCCAGCGTGCTGCGCACGATGGAATGGAACAGCAGCACCGGAAACAGGAAGTAATAGGTGAGGCTCTCCACCTGTTCCCAGACGGGCCGCCCGAGGGCCGTGAAACGGCACAGCAAGTAGCCGCAGAGGATCAGCGAGAAGTCGGGAAACAGCAGTTGGGCGTAGTACACGAGAGGCGGACGAAGAGCGCAGCGAAATACCTTCGCGGGCGCGGGGGAATCCGGGAAATCGGGGTAAGTCCTGATCGAAAAGGGCCGGCCGTGCAAGCACTTCGCAAGCAACCAGCCTCTAACATCGTCGATTCCGTTATACGAAGGAGAGAAGTATGCAACGCCGACTCTGGCTCGCCCTCGCGGGCACTGTTGCCGCCGTCGCCACAAGCGGCGCGTTCGCCCAGGCTTATCCCAACAAGGTCGTGAAGCTGCAGGTGCCGTTCGCGCCCGGTGGCACCACCGACATCGTGGCCCGCGTGATTTCCGAGCCGCTGGGCAAGGCCATCGGCCAGTCGGTCATCGTCGAGAACAAGGGCGGTGGCGGCGGCGTGGTGGGTGCCATGGAAACCGTGCGCGCCGCGCCGGACGGCTACTTCCTGGGCGTGGCCACTGTTTCCACGACGGCCACCAATCCGGCCATCAACCCGGCCATCCAGTACAACCCGACGACCGACTTCACCCCGATCATCAACATCGCGGCCACGCCCAACGTGATCGCGGTGAACCCCAACTTCCCCGCCAAGGACTACGCGGCCTTCCTGGCGGAGCTCAAGAAGAGCCCGGGCAAGTACTCGTATGGCTCGTCGGGCACGGGCGGCATCGGCCACCTGCAGATGGAACTGTGGAAGAGCCTGACGGGTACCTTCGTCACGCACATCCCGTACCGTGGCGCGGGCCCCGCCCTCAACGACGTGGTGGCCGGCCAGGTGCCGATCGTCTTCGACAACCTGCCCTCGGCCCTGCCGTTCATCCAGAGCGGCCGCCTGGTGGCCATCGCCGTGGCCGCGCCGCAGCGCCTGACCGTGCTGCCCAACGTGCCCACCTTCAAGGAAGTGGGCCTGGAGCCCGTGAACCGCATGGCCTACTACGGCATCCTCGGCCCCAAGGGCCTGCCCAAGGAAGTCGTCGACAAGATCAGCGCCGGCACGCTCGAGGCGCTGAAAGACCCGGCCGTGCGCGAGCGCATCGAGAAGACCGGTTCGCTCGTCGTGGGCAACACGCCCGAACAGTTCGCAGCGCAGATCAAGGCTGAGTTCGACGTGTACAAGCAGGTGGTGGCCAAGCAGAAGCTCAAGCTGGAATGAGCCTGAGCCGCTGAATCCGATGGCCCGCTTGCCGGGCCGGAGCCAGCCGACCGGGGCCGTGCGGTGCAGACCGCGCGGCCTTTTCGTTTGCGACGTGGTTTTTTGCTATCGTCGCCGCCATGTTGCCCGCCAGCCAGGATGCCATCGACGCCTTCATCGACGCGCTGTGGCTGGAAGAGGGGCTCTCGCGCAACACCCTGGCCGCCTACCGCCGCGACCTCTCGCTGTACGCCGGATGGCTGCAGGCCCAGGGCGGCCGGGCTCTCGACGACACGCGCGAGGCCGACCTGCACGGCTACTTCGCCGCACGCCATGGCCAGACGCGTGCCACCACGGCCAACCGCCGGCTCACCGTGCTCAAGCGCTACTTCCGGTGGGCGCTGCGCGAGCGGCGCCTTGCTGCCGATCCCACGCTGCGCCTGCAGGCCGCGCGCCAGCCGCTGCGCGTGCCCAAGACGCTCACCGAGGCGCAGGTCGATGCGCTGCTGGCCGCGCCCGACGCCGGCACGCCGCTGGGCCTGCGCGACCGCGCGATGCTGGAGCTGATCTACGCCTCGGGCCTGCGCGTGAGCGAGCTGGTGGGCCTGAAGCTGTTCCACCTAGGCATGAACGAGGGCGTGCTGCGTGTCACGGGCAAGGGCGACAAGGAGCGCCTGGTGCCTTTCGGCGAAGTGGCGCGCGACTGGATCGGGCGCTATCTGGCCGAGGCGCGCGGTGCCATCCTCGGCGGCCAGCAGAGCGACGACGTGTTCGTGACGGCGCGCGGCGCGGGCATGACGCGCGCCATGTTCTGGGTGGTGGTGAAGAAGAGCGCGCAGCGCGCCGGCATCACCGCGCCACTGTCGCCGCACACCTTGCGCCATGCCTTCGCCACCCATCTGCTCAACCATGGTGCCGACCTGCGCGCCGTGCAGATGCTGCTGGGTCATGCCGACATCTCCACGACCACGATCTACACGCACGTGGCGCGCGAGCGGCTGCGCCAGTTGCACGCGAAGCATCACCCGCGCGGTTGAGGCGGGGCCTCAGCCCGCGGCCAGCCAGTCGATCTCGGCCTGGCTGAAACCGGCACGCCGCCGGGCCTCTGCATTGAATGGCGGTTTCAGGCGCGGCGCCTCGTAGCGCCGGGCGAGGTCGGCATAGTGCGCCACCGGATCGGCGATGCCCGCGCGCTGGCACAGCCACGCATACCAGTGATTGCCGATGGCGACGTGGCCCACTTCATCCCGCAGGATGATGTCGAGGATGTCGACTGCCGCGAGCGCCGCTGGCGTGCCGACCTTGCGCAGCCGTGCCTGGATCAGCGGCGAGGCGTCGAGCCCGCGCGCCTCCAGCGTGCGTGGCACCAGTGCCATGCGCGCGACGATGTCGTCCGAGGTTTTCTGGCACATGCCCCACAGGCCGTCATGTGCGGGGAAGTCGCCGTAGGCGTGGCCCAGGTCGCGCAGGTGGCCGTGGAGCAGGCCGAAATGAAAAGCCTCTTCGCGTGCCACGCGCAGCCAGTCGAGATAGAACGCCCGCGGCATTCCGTCGAAGCGCCAGACGGCATCGAGCGCCAGGTTGATGGCATTGAACTCGATATGGCAGATGGCGTGGATCAGGCCCGCGTAGCCGGGCGCGGTGAAGGGCGAGCGCTGCGGAACATCCTTGGGCGCCACCAGCAGCGGGCGCGCCGGCCGCCCGGGCAGGCCTGGCGGCTCGGCCAGCGGCCCGTCGGCGATGGTGGCGATGGCAGCGTCGTCGGGCTGCGCCCACGGCTCGGCCATCACCGCCGCCTTGTGCAGCGGATCGGTGATGCACAAGACCTCCAGCGCACGGGTTCTCAACTCCATCCCTACAATTCTATTTTTCCCACGGAGACAGGCATGGCGGTGTACGAACTGGACGGAATCCGGCCCCGGTTGGCCGGGAGCACCTGGGTGGCCGACAACGCTCAGGTCATCGGCGACGTGGAGATGGGCGAGGCCGCCAGCGTCTGGTTCGGTGCCGTGATCCGCGGCGATACCGAAACCATCCGCATCGGTGCCCGCACGAACGTTCAGGATCTCTCGATGCTGCACGCCGACCACGGCTTCCCGCTCACGCTGGGCGAAGGCGTCACGGTGGGCCATCAGGTGACGTTGCACGGTTGTACGGTGGGCGACAACTCGCTCATCGGCATCCAGGCGGTGGTCTTGAATGGTGCGCGCATCGGCCGCAACTGCATCGTGGGCGCGGGCAGTGTGGTGACGGAGGGCAAGGAGTTTCCGGACAACTCGCTCATCCTCGGCGCGCCCGCCAAAGTCGTGCGCACGCTGGACGAGGCCACGGCGCAGAAGCTGAGGCAGAGTGCCCAGCATTACGTGGACAACGCCGCGCGCTTCGCGCAAGGCCTCGGCCGCATCGCCTGAGGACGTGACCGGTCCCATGCCCTGCGGGGCGGGCCATCGTCGGTCGGCCCGCCGAAGGCAGCACGCGGGCGTGCGGCCCTGTTTATTGGACGAGCATCTTGAGCAACAACGAACTGCACAAATTCATCTTCGACGGCCTGCCGGTGCGTGGCACGCTGGTGCGCCTCTCTGGCGCCTGGCAGGAGATCCTCGCGCGCCGCGCGGCCAACACCGAGACAGGCGCCTGGCCCGAGCCCGTGCGCGATCTGCTGGGCCAGATGGCCGCGGCCGGCGCGCTCATGCAGTCGAGCATCAAGTTCAACGGCGCGCTGGTGCTGCAGGTGTTCGGCGATGGTCCGGTCAAGCTCGCGGTGGTCGAGGTACAGCCCGACCTGGCGCTGCGTGCCACCGCCAAGGTGATGGGCGACGTGGCGGACGGCATGTCCCTCAGCGCCATGGTCAACCTGAACAACAAGGGCCGCTGCGCCATCACGCTCGACCCCAAGGACCGGCAGCCTGGCCAGCAACCCTACCAGGGCGTGGTGCCGCTCTTCGGCGATCAGGGCGAGAAGCTCGAGCAGATCAGCGATGTGCTGCAACATTACATGCTGCAGAGCGAGCAGCTCGACACCACGCTGGTGCTGGCCGCCGATGGCCAGGTGGCGGCGGGGCTGCTGATCCAGCGCATGCCGGTGGAAGGCGAGGGCAACCTGGCAGGCCGATCCAGCGAGGACGAGATCGGCCTCAACGAGCACTACAACCGCATCGCCACGCTGGCGGCCAGCCTCAAGCGCGAGGAACTGCTCACGCTCGATGCCGACACCATCCTGCGCCGTCTGTTCTGGGAAGAGCAGATCACGCGCTTCGAACCGCTGCAGCCCCGCTTTGCCTGCACTTGCAGCGCCGAGCGCGTGAGCGGCATGCTGCGCGGCTTGGGTGCCGACGAGGCCGAAAGCATCATCGCCGAGCGCGGCGCGATCGAAGTGGGATGCGACTTCTGCGGGCAGCAGTACCGTTTCGATGCCGTCGATGCGGCGCGCCTGTTCCTGGCGCCGGGTGACCAGCCGCCGGGCAGCGCCAGCGTTCAGTGACGGGCCAGTCCTAGCCGCGAGCGGCCGGCTCGACGGCCGCGCCGTCGTCCATGCGCACGAGCCGGCGGAACAGCTGGTGCTCGCAGGCCGGATCGGAGCATTTGTCGCACGACCAGGCCCACGGGCGGGCCGCCACTGCGCTGGCGGTACGCAGCCGAAGCGCCCGCAGTGCATGGGACAGGCGCTGGCTGTCGTCCGCCGCATGAATGACATGGAAAGCCACGCCGCGGTGCGCCAGCGATTCGCGCAACCCGGCATCGGCGAGTTCGTGCGCGCTTCGTATCGCCAGGTCGGCTTCGAGGGGGTCGGGAGCGAGCAGCAGGCAGACCGTCGGCGCCGTCTTCGGCGGCAGGCCGTCGATGCCGGTCGAGGCCAGGACATCGATGCCGTTCTCGGTCGCCAGCGCGCTGGCCAGACGGCGTACGGCCGCCGGCGAGGCGCCAAGCACCCACACGACTCGGCGCCCGACCGGAGGGGCCGCGGTCGCGCTCACTTCACGATCTGCACGAAGATTTCGTTGGGCTTGACCATGCCGAGCTCGAAGCGGGCCTTTTCCTCGACCATCTCCAGCCCTTCCTGCAGGTCGCGCACCTCGGCCGCCAGACGCTCGTTGGCCAGTTGAGCCTGGTCGTTGGCGTCGCGCTGCACGGCCAGCCGCTGCGACATCTGCGCCACGTTGGGCACGCTGCCGCGGCCGAACCACAGCTGCGCATGCAGCACCGCCAGCAGCGCGATCAGCACGAGGGGAACGACGCGCGAGCCCATGGACTGGATGAGGCGTGTGGCGAAGGTGTCGGAGGGCCTGCGTCGGGTCAGCGCAGGTTGTAGAAGGCCGAGCGGCCCGGGTAGCTGGCCACGTCGCCCAGGTCTTCCTCGATGCGCAGCAGCTGGTTGTACTTGGCGATGCGGTCCGAACGCGAAAGCGAGCCGGTCTTGATCTGGCCGGCGTTGGTGCCCACGGCGATGTCGGCGATGGTGCTGTCCTCCGTCTCGCCCGAGCGGTGCGAGATCACGGCGGTGTAGCCCGCGCGCTTGGCCATTTCGATGGCGGCGAAGGTTTCGGTGAGCGTGCCGATCTGGTTGATCTTGATGAGGATCGAGTTGGCGATGCGCTTGTCGATACCCTCTTTCAGAATCTTCGTGTTGGTGACGAACAGGTCGTCGCCCACCAGCTGCACCTTCTGGCCCAGGCGGTCGGTGAGCGTCTTCCAGCCGTCCCAGTCGCCTTCGTGCATGCCGTCCTCGATCGAGATGATCGGGTACTTGTCGCACCACGTGGCGAGCATGTCGGTCCATTCGCCGGCCGACAGCTGCAGGCCTTCGCCGGCCAGATGGTACTTGCCGTCCTTGTAGAACTCGCTGGCCGCGCAGTCCAGGCCCAGCGCGATCTGCTCGCCGGCCGTGTAACCGGCCTTGTCGATGGCTTCGAGGATGAGCTGGATGGCTGCCTCGTGGCTGGCGAGGCTGGGTGCGAAGCCGCCTTCGTCGCCGACGGCGGTGCTCATGCCCCGGTCGCCGATGATCTTCTTGAGTGAGTGGAACACCTCGGCGCCATAGCGCACGGCTTCGCGGAAATTCGGGGCGCCCACGGGCAGGATCATGAATTCCTGCAGGTCCAGGCTGTTGTTGGCGTGCGCGCCGCCGTTGATGACGTTCATCATCGGCACCGGCAGCTGCATGCCGCCCATGCCGCCGAAATAGCGGTACAGCGGCAGGCCCGATTCTTCGGCTGCGGCCCGGGCCACGGCCATCGAGACGGCCAGCATGGCGTTGGCGCCCAGGCGGCTCTTGTTCTCGGTGCCATCGAGGTCGATCAGGGTCTTGTCCAGGAAGGCCTGCTCGGAGGCGTCCAGGCCCAGCACGGCCTCGCTGATCTCGGTGTTGATGTGCTCCACCGCCTTGAGCACGCCCTTGCCCAGGTAGCGGCTCTTGTCGCCGTCGCGCAGCTCGATGGCCTCGCGCGAGCCCGTGGACGCGCCCGAGGGTACGGCTGCGCGGCCCATGGTGCCCGATTCGAGCAGCACGTCGCATTCGACGGTGGGGTTGCCGCGGCTGTCGAGGATCTCGCGGCCGACGATGTCAACGATTGCACTCATTCCGTGTCTTTCCTTTGGATGCTCTAGGTGGGTTTGACGGCCTTGCGGATCAGGCCGAGAAATTGTTTTCCAGGAAGCCGTTCTTCTTGGTGATGCGGTCGAGTTCGACCAGCGTTTCGAGCAGCGCCTTCATGTGCTTGAGCGGCACCGCGTTGGGGCCGTCGCACAGCGCACGCTCGGGGTCGGGATGCGTCTCCATGAAGATGCCGGCCACGCCGACGGCGATGGCCGCACGCGCCAGCACCGGTACGAACTCGCGCGCACCGCCGCTGCTCGTGCCCAGGCCGCCGGGCAGTTGCACGCTGTGCGTCGCGTCGAAAACCACCGGGGCCTCGGTGTCGCGCATGATGGCCAGCGAACGCATGTCGCTCACCAGGTTGTTGTAGCCGAAGCTCACGCCGCGTTCGCAGGCCATGAAGGCGTCGGTGGGCAGGCCCGCTTCTTTCGCCGCTGCCCGGGCCTTGGCGATCACGTTCTTCATGTCGCCAGGCGCCATGAACTGGCCCTTCTTGATGTTCACGGGCTTGCCGCTGCGCGCGACGGCCTTGATGAAGTCGGTCTGGCGCGCCAGCAGGGCCGGCGTCTGCAGCACGTCCACCACGCCGGCCACGGTGGCCACCTCGTCTTCGCGGTGCACATCGGTCAGCACCGGAATGCCCAGTTCGCGGCGCACCTTCGCCAGGATCTCCAGACCCTTGTCCATGCCCAGGCCCCGGAAGCCCGAGTCACTGGAGCGGTTGGCCTTGTCGAAGCTGCTCTTGAAGATGAACGGGATGCCCAGGGAAGCGGTGATTTCCTTGAGCTCTCCGGCGGCGTCCATCTGCAACTGCTCGGATTCGACCACACAGGGGCCGGCGATCAGGAAGAACGGCTTGTCGAGGCCGATGTCGAAGTCGCAGAGTTTCATGAGAGCGTCGGTGTGCGGTTGCTTGAATGTCTCAGGCGACGGCCTTGAGGCTCTTGTCGCTTTTCTTGCTGCCGCCGGCCTGGCGGTCCAGGGCGGCCTTCACGAAGGCATTGAAGAGTGGGTGGCCGTCCCACGGCGTGGATTTGAACTCCGGGTGGAACTGCACGCCGATGAACCACGGGTGGACGCTCTGGGGCAGCTCGACGATCTCGGTGAGTTGCTCGCGTTGCGTGAGGGCCGAGATCACCAGTCCCGCCTGACGGAGCTGGTCCAGATAGTTCACATTGGCTTCGTAGCGGTGGCGGTGCCGCTCGGTGACCACGTCGCCATAGATCTCGTGGGCCAGCGTGCCGGGCTCCACGTCGGAGCTTTGCGCGCCCAGGCGCATGGTGCCGCCCAGGTCGGAGTTCGCGTCGCGTTTCTTGATCGTGCCGTCGGCGTCTTTCCACTCGGTGATGAGGGCGATGACGGGATGGGGCGTGGCGGGCTCGAACTCGGTGCTGTTGGCGTCCTTCAGGCCGGCCACGTGGCGTGCGTACTCGATGGTGGCCACCTGCATGCCCAGGCAGATGCCCAGGTACGGCACCTTATGCTCGCGGGCGAAGCGGGCGGTGCTGATCTTGCCTTCCACACCGCGCGCGCCGAAGCCGCCGGGCACCAGGATGGCGTCGTACCTGGCGAGCTTCTCGGCCGCGTCGTCCGCGTTGATGGTTTCGGAGTCGACGTGCTCGATCTTCACGCGCACGTGGTTCTTCATGCCGGCGTGGCGCAGCGCTTCGTTGACTGACTTGTAGCTGTCGGACAGATCGACGTACTTGCCCACCATGGCGATGGTGACCTGGCCCTGCGGGTGCTCGGTCTCATGGACGAGCTGGTCCCAGCGCTTGAGGCTGGTGGGCGGCGTGTTCAGGCGCAGCTTGTCGCAGATGAGGCCATCCAGGCCCTGCTCGTGCAACATGCGGGGCACCTTGTAGATGGTGTCCACGTCCCACATGCTGATCACACCCCATTCGGGCACGTTGGTGAACAGCGAGATCTTCTCGCGCTCCTCGTCGGGGATGCGGCGGTCGGCGCGGCACAGCAGGGCGTCGGGCTGGATGCCGATTTCGCGCAGCTTCTGCACGGTGTGCTGCGTCGGCTTGGTCTTGAGTTCGCCAGCGGCCGCGATGAAGGGCAGGTACGTCAGGTGGACGAAGGCTGCCTGGTTGGGGCCGAGCTTGAGGCTCAACTGGCGCACGGCTTCGAGGAAGGGCAGGGATTCGATGTCGCCGACGGTGCCGCCGATTTCCACGATGGCCACGTCCACCGCGTCGGGCGTGCCGATGCCGGCACCGCGCTTGACGTATTCCTGGATCTCGTTGGTGACGTGCGGGATCACCTGCACGGTCTTGCCCAGGTAGTCGCCGCGGCGTTCCTTCTCCAGCACCGACTGGTAGATGCGGCCCGTGGTGAAGTTGTTGGACTTCTTCATGCGCGTTTCGATGAAACGCTCGTAGTGGCCCAGGTCGAGGTCGGTTTCGGCGCCGTCGTCGGTGACGAACACTTCGCCGTGCTGGAACGGCGACATCGTGCCCGGATCGACGTTGATGTACGGATCGAGCTTGATGAGAGTGACTTTGAGGCCCCGCGATTCAAGAATCGCTGCAAGGGAGGCTGAGGCGATTCCCTTGCCAAGGGAGGACACCACACCGCCGGTGACGAAGACGAATTTGGTCATGTCAGGGTCGGGATCGCGATCCCGGGAGGTGGTAAAGCCGAATTATAGGCTCCCCCCCATGGCGGCCTGCGGCCGCCTCCCCCTCAAGGGGGCGCAACCAGCGGCCCGGCGGAGCCGGTTCCGCGGTTGCTCTGGCCTTGGAGCGTGGCTCGCGCAGGCGGCGCCCCCCGGGCTCGGGGGATGGTTCACTTACCATTGCGGCCATGAACGACCTCGCCGGCAAACACATCCTCCTGGGCCTGACGGGCGGCGTCGCCTGCTACAAGGCGGCCGAGCTCTGCCGTGCCTTCGTCAAGGAGGGTGCCACGGTGCAGGTGGTGATGACCGAGGCGGCCTGCCAGTTCATCACGCCGGTGACGATGCAGGCGCTGTCGGGCCGGCCGGTGTACGTGTCGCAGTGGGACGCGCGCGAGCCCAACAACATGCCGCACATCAACCTCACGCGCGGGGCCGATGCCATCGTGCTGGCGCCATGCAGTGCCGACTTCATCGCACGGCTCGTGCAGGGCCGGTCCGACGAGCTGCTGAGCCTGCTGTGCCTGGCCCGCCCCATGGGCAGCGTGCCGCTGCTGGTGGCGCCCGCCATGAACCGCGAGATGTGGGCCCACCCGGCCACACAGCGCAACCTCGCGCAACTGGCGGCCGACGGAGCCACCGTGCTGGGCGTGGGCAGCGGCTTCCAGGCCTGCGGCGAGACGGGTGACGGACGCATGCTGGAGCCCGACCAGTTGCTGCACGACGTGATCGCGCAGTTCCAGCCCAGGTCGCTCGGTGGACAGCGTGTGCTGGTCACGGCCGGTCCCACCTTCGAGGCGATCGATCCCATCAGAGGCATCACCAACCATTCGTCCGGCAAGATGGGTTTCGCCATCGCGCGTGCTGCGCATGAGGCCGGTGCCGAGGTCACGCTGGTGGCGGGCCCGGTATCGCTGCCCACGCCGCGCGGCGTGAAGCGGGTCGATGTGCAGTCGGCGCGCGACATGCTGGCGGCCTGCACGCGGCTGGCCGAAGGCGCCGACGTGTTCGTGGCCACGGCAGCCGTTGCCGACTGGCGGCCCGCCACGGCCAGCGAGCAGAAGATCAAGAAGGACGGCAGCGGCCAGGCGCCGGTGATCGCCTTCGCCGAAAACCCCGACATCCTCGCCACGCTGGCGCAGGGCGAGCGCGCGAAGTCCGGCGATCTGTTCTGTGTGGGCTTCGCGGCCGAAAGCCACGACCTCGCCAACCATGCGCGTGCCAAGCGCGAACGCAAGGGCATCCCGCTGCTGGTGGGCAACATCGGCCCGCTGGCGTTCGGGCAGGACGACAACGCCCTGCTGCTGGTCGATGCCCACGGCGAGCGCGAGTTGCCGCGCGCGCCCAAGCTCGATCTCGCGCGCCAGCTGGTGCGCGAGATTGCCCATCGATTGCCCCGGAATGGCAGTACCTCATGAACCACAACTGGGATACGCCGCCGGACGGCGACTTCGTTCGTTACGTCGAACAACTCACCGCCCGCCAGGCCGGTGCCAACGATATCGGCCGCGTGCGCGCCGAGGCCGCCGCCGCACGCGCGCGGTCCGCTGCGGTCGCGCGAAGGCCCGGTACACCGGCGCCGGCTCTCCCCGCAGCGCGTGCGCCGTCCGGTCATCCGTCCAGCCGTCCTGCGGCACCGCCGGGGCCGCCCGATCTCTCGACCATCTTCAAACACCTGTTCGGCCAGTTGGCCGACGAGGTGAAGAAGGCCCAGCAAAAGCGCTGACCGCCGCCGGCCAACCCGTGCCGCACACGCGGCCTGCCGCCGCTGCCACGCCTATCCGACCTTCCAACGTTTTCTGCAATCACCATGGACATCGACGTCAAGATCATCGACGCCCGCATGCAAGACCAGCTGCCGGCCTACGCCACGACCGGCAGTGCCGGACTGGACCTGCGCGCCTGCCTGGACGCACCCCTCACACTGGCGCCCAATGCCTGGCAGCTCGTGCCCACGGGCATCGCGATCTGGCTGCGCGATCCGGGCTATGCGGCGCTGATCCTGCCGCGCTCGGGCCTGGGCCACAAGCACGGCATCGTGCTGGGCAATCTGGTGGGGCTGATCGACAGCGACTACCAGGGACAGTTGATGGTGAGCGCCTGGAACCGCAGCAGCGCCGCCTTCACCATCGAGCCGATGGAGCGCATCGCGCAACTGGTGATCGTGCCTGTGATGCAGGCGAGCTTTCGTGTGGTGGACGAATTTCCGCCCACGCAGCGCGGTGAGGGCGGCTACGGTTCGACCGGCAAGGGTTGATCGAAACGGCCGGGTACGCAGGGAACCGTCGGATTGTCGGCCGACTCCTACGCGGTACATCGCCCGGCTCGCACAGCGCGGCGCGCCACACCCTGATCGGTACGGCGCGCGGGCGGTTCTTTAATCGGTGCATGGGCGCTCCACGCCATGCTTTTCAAGGAGAGACCGATATGCGCAATTCTTCCCGCACCCTCAAGATCGCCGGCGCCGTCATGGCCGCCGCGGCACTTGCCGCCTGTGGCACCACGTCGACTTACGAGCCGGCACCTGTCGTCACCTCTCAGCCGTATCCGCCGGCGTACCCGCCGGTCGCCTCCGCCAGCTACGTCGAGTTCGGCCGCGTGTCCGCCGTGGAGGTGGTGCGCGCCGAGTCCCAAGCCCGTCCGTCGGGTGCCGGCGCCATCATCGGCGGCATTGCCGGCGCGGTGGTGGGCAACCAGATCGGTGGCGGCACGGGCCGGGCGCTGGCCACGGTGGCTGGTGCTGCGGGCGGCGCAGCTGTCGGGAACCGTGTGGAGGGGAACCGCACCCAGGTCTCCGAGACTTACCGGGTGAGCATCCGGGTGGACAACGGCACCCTGCGCGCGTACGACGTGCCCACGCCGGGCGACCTGCGTGTGGGCGACCGCGTGCGAATCCAGGACGGCCAGATCTCCCGTATCTGACGCCTGAGCGCCGACGCGACAGCGGCCTGCCACCTTGCGTGGCAGGCCGCTTTCTCATGGGCCCTTAGCCCGCGTCTCAGTGCAGTTGCTGGCTGCCCGGGGCCATGGGCTGGATCCGGAAAAATCCCGTCCCGGCGCTGCCGCGGCCGATCTCTTCCTCCGTCGCCTCGCGCACGGCGCGTACATGCAGCGAAATGCGGATGGCGATGCCGGCGAGCGGATGGTTGCCGTCGAGTACCACATGCTCCGGATAGATGTCGGTGACGGTGTAGAGCCGGTCGGCCGGTGCCGTGGACTGGCTACCTGCAGGCAGCCCCTCGAACGTCATGCCTTCTTCCAGTTCCTTGGGAAACAGCGAGCGTGGCTCGAGGAAAACGAGCGACTCGTCGTAGTCGCCGAAACCCTGTTCGGGCTCGATGTGCAGGTCGACGCTTGCGCCGGCCTCGTGGCCCTGCAGCGCGTGCTCGATGACGGCCAGCAGGTCATCGCCGCCGAGCAGGAATTCGACCGGTTCTTCCAGCACATCGAGCTCCTCGCCGAGTGTGTCCTTGAGTGTCCAGGTGAGGGCCACGACGCATTGGGGTGTGATTTCCATACGAGAATTGTCGCAGTTCGGCTTTTCCTGCGCCGTGATGCGCATCTCCTCCCATGAATGTGAATCGTCCCCTCGCCCTGCTGGGCGGCCTCTCTCCTGCCCGGTTCATGGAGCGTCACTGGCAACGCAAGCCACTGCTGGTGCGCCAAGCCCTGCCGGGTTTCACTGCCCCGCTCTCGCGCAGTGAGCTGTTCAACCTGGCGGGCAGGGAAGAAGTCGAGTCGCGCTTGATCGCCCGTGATGCGCGGGGCGGCTGGTCGATGAAGCGGGGTCCGTTCGGCGAACGTGCGTTGCCCCCTGTCAAGCGCGCCGGCTGGACGCTGCTGGTGCAGGGCGTCGACCTGCACGACGACGGCATCCATGGGCTGCTGAACCAGTTCCGCTTTGTGCCCGATGCACGGCTGGACGACCTCATGATCAGCTACGCCACCGATACCGGCGGCGTGGGTCCGCATTTCGACAGTTACGACGTGTTCCTGCTTCAGGCGCACGGCCGCCGCCGCTGGCGAATCGGCCGCCAGCGTGACCTGACACTGCAGGAAGGCCTGCCGCTCAAGGTTCTCAGCCACTTCGAGCCCGAGTACGAATGGGTGCTCGAGCCCGGCGACATGCTCTACCTGCCGCCGCGCTATGCGCACGATGGCGTGGCCGAGGGCGAGTGCATGACGTACTCCGTCGGCTTCCGGGCGCCGTCGCGCGACGAACTGGCCGCAGATCTGCTGTCGCGGCTGTCCGACGAGCCGGCGGACGAACCGGTGCTTTATCGCGATGCAGGGCAGCCGGCCGTCGCCGCGCCGGGTCGCATTCCGGCGGCCCTGGCCGACTTCGCGCGGCAGGCCATGCTGCGCGCGCTCGATGCGCCGGGCGCGGTCGAGCGTGCCCTCGGCGAACACCTTACCGAGCCCAAGGAGGGTGTCTGGTTCGAACCGGCCGAGGCACCGCGCCAGCTGGACGCGATCGAGCTCGACCGGCGCACGCGCATGATGTACGACGGCCGGCATCTCTTCATCAATGGCGAGAGCTACCGCGCCGGCGGCGCCGACGCGCGCCTGATGCGCCAGCTGGCCGACGCGCGCCGGCTCGATGCCCAAGCCGTGCACGCGGCGAGCGCTGACGCCCAGGCGCTGCTGCGCGACTGGTGCGAGGCCGGATGGGCCAGGAGCACCCTATGATCGACCACGCTGATCCGCCTGCCGAGGGAACGGCTCCTGCGGCATCGCCTGCCGGGTCAGCGCATCCTGCGTGGGAGGGCCGCTTCAACGGCCGCGAGGACTTCCGCGCGCTCGTGCGGCAAGCCCTTGTGCAGGCTGCATCGCAAGGCTGGCAGCGTCTGGTCCTCTGCGATGCCAGTTTCGCCGACTGGCCGCTGGGAGAGCGGGCCGTGGCCGAATCGCTGCAGGCATGGTCGCGCACGGGCCGCAGCTTCGTCATGCTGGCGCGCAATTACGACGCCGTGGTCCGTGACCATGCGCGCTTCGTGACCTGGCGCCGTCAATGGAGCCACATCATTGATTGCCGCGCGTGCAGCTTCGCCGATCCCCTGGAACTGCCCAGTGCCATCCTGGGCGGCAACTGGGCCCTGCGGCGGCTCGATCCCGTGCGCAGCGCGGGTGTCGCGGGTACCGATGCGGCACCGCGCCTCACGCTGCGCGAGGAACTGGACGAATGGTTGCGCCGCAGCTCGCCGGCCTTTCCGTCGACGACGCTGGGGTTGTGAGCATTGGTAAGTTGCGTCGTCCAATTGGGTGAAACGACTTCGGTCAGTCACCCCGCCTTCCTATAATTTTCGAAGGCACCCCCGCAGGTGCCCGACCCGCGCCGGCAAGCATCCCGTGCCCGGGCCCACAACTAGGTTCGCGTCATCCTGAGGAACACCGAAATGAAGAAATCGCTCGTACTGGCAACGCTGGTTGCCGCCGCCGCTCTGGCCGCCTGTGGCAAGCAGGAGACTCCGCCCGCTCCGGCAACTACGCCGGCTGTCGAAGCCCCTGTGCCGGCGGCCGCCCCCATGCCGACTGAACCGGCGTCGGCGCCTGCCGATGCCGCTTCTGCCCCGATGCCGGCCGACGCAGCGTCCGCTCCGGCGATGCCGATGCCTTCGACGACCGAAGCACCCAAGCAGTAACCGGCGAGACCGGCGGCGGGCTGCCACCCTGCGGGCTGGCGGCCACTGCATCTGCGTCGCGAAGAAGCCGCCACCGGGCGGCTTTTTTGCGTCAATCGCTGTTCGTTCAGGCCTCCAGCCAGGCCGTCCCGGTGCCTGCGTCCGCCACGAGCACATCGGCCGCCGCGCAACCGAGCGCATCGGCCAGCGCCTGCGCCGCCAGTTCCGGCCGGTTGTTCTGCTGGCTCAGGTGAGCTGCGACCACATGGCACAGACCGTCGTGCCGCAACTGGCGAGCGATGTCGGCCGCTGAAGCATTCGACAAGTGTCCCCAGGGGCCGGCAACGCGGCGCTTGAGGAAAGGCGGATAGCTGGAAGCCTCCAGCAACGCCGGGTCATGGTTGCATTCGAGCAGCAGCGCATGGCAGCCGTCCAGCATGTCCAGCACGTGACGGGTGGCATGGCCCAGGTCGGTCAGCACGCCGAGGTGGCGCGCACCATCGCTGCAACGCAATTGCAGCGGCTCGCGGGCGTCGTGGGGCACCGTGAACGGCCGCACCTGCAGCGCGCCCAGGGCAGCAGTCTCGCCGTCCTGCACCAGACGCACCTCGACGCTGGCGTCCAGCCGGGCGATCGCATGGCGCGTGCCGTGGCTCATCCAGAGCGGAATGCCGCGGCGGCGAGCGAGTTCAGGCGCGCAGCCGATGTGATCGGCGTGCTCGTGCGTGATGAAGATGGCGTCGAGATCGGCGAGCTCGAGTCCCGCAGCGGCCAGGCGTGCCTCGAGCTGGCGCACACCCAGGCCGCAGTCGATCAGCAGCCGGGTGGTGGTGAGGCCGTCGCGCGCCTCGACCACGGTGGCGTTGCCCGTGCTGCCGCTGCCCAGGTTGCGAAAGCGCAGCATGCGGCGCCGCGCCCCGCGCCGCTTACTTCAGCTCGTCCACCAGGACGCGGACGATGCGCTCGGCGTTGGGCGAACGATCGGGCGTGCCAGCGGCGTCGAGGACGGACACTGTCGTCGACGAGCCCTGGCTGCGCAGCGCGATGCGGTACTTGATGGGCGCGGGCTCGGCCTTGCTGGAACTGCCGAACGAGAAGATGCGGCCAAAGAATCCGGGCTGCTTGGTGTCCGGCACCGTGGGCTCGACGTAGCGCACGAAGTACAGGCCCTGGCTGCGGTCACGGTCTTCCACCGTGAAGCCGGTGCGGTCGAGCGCCAGGCCCACGCGGCGCCAGGCGCGGTCGAAGTCGTCGTCGATCTGCACGGCGGGCAGGTTGTTCACGGTGGTCGCCCGCGCGGCAGCGCTGGTTGCGCCCGCGGCGACGATGGCGCGCGACTGTTCCTGCGTGACGCCCAGCTTGACGAGCAGGCGGCGAAGGAACTCGGCCTCAAGCTCGGGATCGACGGGGCGTGGTTGCCAGGTGGTGCGATCCTGTTGCGTGTTGCTGAACACCTCGATCATGCCGCGGTGACTGATGTAGATCTCTGTCTTGCCTGCGGGCGTGCGCTCAAGGCGGGTGCGGAACTTGTCGCGCTCGCTGGTGGAATACAGCGAATCCAAGGCCCGGCCAATCAGGTTGCGGATGGCGTCCTGCGGGATCTTGGCGCGGTTCTCGGCCCAGTCGGTTTCCATGATGCCGAGGTTGGCCTGATCGATCACCAGCAGGAAGCCGTTTTCCTGCCAGAAGTCGCGCACGTCGTCCCAGAGCTTTTCGGGAGCGCGGTCGACCACCAGCCAGCGCTGCGAGCCGGCGCGCTCCATGCGCACGTCGCCCAGCGTGCTGGCGGCTGCCGGCACGGCGGTGGTGACCTGGCCGACCTGGTAGCTGCTGGCGGTGACCGGGCGGCCCGGCACGACATACTGCGTGTCGCGCGAGAGCTGCGTGAGGTCGGGCGGCACGTCGAGCGAGGCCCCCTTGGTGGCGCTCTTGTAGTCGATCTTGTCCGATTCGAGCACCGAGCAGGCGCCCAGCGACAGGGCGAGGGCCAGCAGGCCGAGACGTTGGATCTTGTTCACGTTGGGAATCCCTTGAAAACCTGGAAGTGCGGGCGTTGCGCGCCCGCGTTCAGAGCAGTCCGCTGGCGCGCAAGGCAGCCTCGACGACGGGTTCATTGGCGGCCGACAGCGGCGTCATGGGCAGGCGCATGGCCGGGCCGCACAGGCCCATGCGCGCCATCGCCCACTTGACGGGAATCGGGTTGGCTTCGACGAACAGCTGCTTGTGCAGCGGCATCAGCTTGAACTGGATGTCCATGGCGCGACGCGTGTCGCCGGCCACGGCTGCCGCGCACAGATCGTGCATGAGACGAGGCGCCACGTTGGCGGTGACGCTCACGTTGCCCTGGCCCCCGCACAGCATCAGCGCAACGGCGGTCGGATCGTCGCCGGAATAGATCGCGAAGCCCTTGGGCGCTTCGCGGATCAGCCATTGCGCGCGCTCGATATTGCCCGTGGCTTCCTTGATGCCTACGATGCCGGGCACCTGTGCCAGGCGCAGCACGGTGTCGTGGGACATGTCGGCAACCGAACGGCCGGGCACGTTGTAGAGCACTGTCGGCAGATCGCCCACTGCCTCGGCGATGGCCTTGAAGTGCAGGTACTGGCCTTCCTGCGTGGGCTTGTTGTAGTAGGGCACGACCTGCAGCTGGCAGTCGGCGCCCACCTTCCTGGCGAAGCGGGCGAGTTCGATGGCCTCGGCCGTCGAGTTGGCGCCGCAGCCAGCCATCACGGGCACGCGGCCAGCGGCCTGCTCGACCGAGACGCGGATGATTTCCTGGTGTTCCTCGACGTTGACCGTGGGCGATTCGCCCGTGGTGCCGACCACGCCGATGCAGTCGGTGCCCTCGGCGATGTGCCAGTCGATCAGCTTGCGCAGCGTCGGGTAGTCCACGCTGCCGTCTTCGTGCATGGGCGTGACCAGGGCCACGATGCTGCCGGTGATGGGTGTCATGTCCGGATGGGGCCGTTCAGGAGGTAAACCGGCATTCTACTCAGAGCCCATGACGCGCCGGCGGGGCGCCATGGGGTTGCCGCACGGCGGCGATGCGTTGCACGAAGCGGGGCGGATCGGCCTCGAATCCGTCTTCATAGGCCACGATGCGCAAACCCTGGCAGACGGTGATGAGTTCCCCTGGCTGCAGCAGGAAATCGGGGCGCGAGGGCTTGCCGACGGTCTCGTTGCCTGCAGCGAAGGTTTCGTAGATCAGCGCGCCGCCCTCGTCCACGCTCTGCACGATCAGCGGCAGCGTCGGCCGCCACAGGTAATTGGTGACCACCACGGCGCCAAAGCGGCGCCCTGGCCAGGGCCAGGGACCGCTTTCGATGTCCGCCAGCAGCGCCTCGCCCAGCCGTTCGACGGCGGCGATGGCATCGGGCGACCGGTCCACGCCGATCACGGGATGGCCGCGTTCACGAAACCAGCGCATGTGCCGCCCATGCCCACAGGCCACGTCGAGCACGCTCGCACCTGCGGGCACCAGATGGCTCCAGCGCCTGACCCAGGCCGACGGGGCCTGGATGCCATGGGCCGCGGGGGCCGCCGCCGTCACTGGAAGCAGGCCCACATCTGCTCGGACAGTGCCACCAGGAACTCGGGCTGCGTGTAGAGCGAGAACACGCCCAGCAACGCCGCGCCGAGGGCGGCGGCAACGAGCAGGCGGGGCAACAGGGTTCTCGTGTTCATGGCGCAGGCAGCGTGGCCGGATACTAGCCGGCCTGCGGTGCCGGGCGGGCAATGGCCGTTTCGCGCACAGGGAAGTTGACCAGCGCCGCGAACACGCCCAGCGCTATCGAGATGTACCAGACGATGTCGTAGCTGCCGGTGCGGTCGTACAGGTAACCGCCCAGCCAGACACCCAGGAACGAACCGATCTGGTGGCTGAAGAACACGAAGCCGCCCAGCATCGACAGATGCGCCACGCCGAAGATCTGCGCCACCACGGCATTGGTGGGCGGGATGGTGGACAGCCACAGCAGCCCCATGGCCGACGCGAACAGGTAAACCGACAGCGGCGAGATCGGTGCGAGCAGGAACAGCACGATCACCACCGAGCGCGCGAAATAGATGAACGCCAGGATGTTCTTCTTGAGCATGCGCTCGCCCAGCGTGCCGGCCAGGTAGGTGCCGAACACGTTGAACAGCCCGATCAGCGCCAGTGCATAGCTGGCCACTTCGGGCGCCAGCCCCTTGTCCTTGAGGTAGCTGGGCATGTGCACGCCGATGAACACCACCTGGAAGCCACAGACGAAATAGCCGGCCATCAGCAGCTGGAAGCTGGGGTAGCGGCAGGCCTCGGCCAGCGCCTGGCCGATGCTCTGTTCGCGTCGCACCGGTGCTGCGCCGCTGGCGAACCCGGGTTCGCGAAGGCCCCACGCCAGCGGAACGATCAGAACGGCCGCGGCGCCGAGCATCAGCAGTGCCTCCTGCCAGCCGAAGCTGCGGATCAGGAAACCTTCGACCGGCACCATGAGGAACTGCCCGAAGGAGCCCGCCGCGGCGGCGATGCCCATGGCCCATGAACGGCGTGCAGCCGGGATGTTGCGCCCGATGACGCCGTACACCACGGCGTAGGTGGTACCCGCCTGCGCAATGCCGATCAGCACGCCGGTGGTGGCGGTGAAGAGAAGCGGCGTGGTCGCAAGCGCCATGCCCGTGAGGCCCGCCGCGTACACCACGGCGCCCGCCAGCAGCACGCGGAAGGCGCCGAAACGGTCGGCGGCCATCCCCGCGAAGATGCCTGCAATGCCCCAGGTGAGGTTCTGGATGGCCAGGGCGAAGGCGAACGTTTCCCGCGTCCAGCCGTGGGCCTGCGTGATGGGCTGCAGCCACAGGCCGAAACCGTGTCGGATGCCCATCGAGAGCGTGACGATGGCAGCGCCGCACACCAGCACCTGCGCGATCGACAGCGTTCGTCTCTGTGTTGTTGTATCGATTGTTGTCATGGCGCCTGACTGTATAGAAAAGGCGCACGGCGAGTGTTGCTCGTGGCACGGGCGGCAGATGAAATTGCGGGCGCGAATTGATGCTCACCGCGCATCGGCTCGTGCTGCGGCCGCCAGGGCTGTATTTTCATCCAGTGGTTTCGCCGGTGGCGTTCTACAATCGCGCTCCCATGGCAGTCAAACCACCCACAGACTACTCCGAGGGCTCGATCCGCGTCCTCAAGGGCCTGGAGCCCGTCAAACAGCGGCCGGGCATGTACACCCGCACCGACAATCCCCTGCACATCGTGCAGGAGGTGCTGGACAACGCGGCCGACGAAGCCCTGGCCGGACACGGCCGCAAGATCAAGGTCACGCTGCATGCGGACGGCTCGGTCAGCGTCGAGGACGACGGCCGCGGCATCCCGTTCGGCCTGCATCCCGAGGAAAACGCTCCCGTCATCGAGCTCGTCTTCACCCGGCTGCACGCCGGCGGCAAGTTCGACAAGGGCAAAGGCGGCGCCTACAGCTTTTCGGGCGGCCTGCACGGCGTGGGCGTGTCCGTCACCAATGCGCTGGCCACCCGGCTCGAGGCCACCAGCCACCGCGAAGGCAAGGTCGCGCGCCTGGTGTTCTCGGGCGGCGACGTGGTGGAGCCGCTGTCCACGCGGCCGCAGGGCGAGGGCGACCGCAGGCAGGGCACCACCGTGCGAGTCTGGCCCGACGCGAAGTATTTCGAATCGGCGCAACTGCCGATGGGCGAACTGACCCACCTGCTGCGCAGCAAGGCCGTGCTCATGCCCGGCGTCAGCGTCACGCTGACGGTCGAGAAGACGAAAGACAGCCAGACCTGGCTCTACAAGGGTGGCCTGCGCGACTACCTCATGCAGACGCTGCCGGCCGATCCGGTGATCCCGATGTTCGAGGGCGAGGGCTACGCCGAGAACAACGACAGCTTCGCCGAGGGCGAGGGCGCGGCCTGGGCCGTGGCGTTCACCGAAGACGGCGCGCCGGTGCGTGAGAGTTACGTCAACCTCATCCCCACCAGCGCCGGCGGAACGCACGACAGCGGCCTGCGCGATGGCCTGTTCAATGCCGTCAAGAGCTTCATCGAACTGCACAGCCTGCTGCCCAAGGGCGTGAAGCTGCTGCCCGAGGACGTGTTCGCCCGCGCCAGCTATGTGCTCTCGGCCAAGGTGCTCGATCCGCAATTCCAGGGGCAGATCAAGGAGCGCCTCAATTCGCGGGATGCCGTGCGCCTGGTGTCCACCTTCGTGCGCCCGGCGCTCGAGCTCTGGCTCAACCAGCACGTCGAATACGGCAAGAAGCTGGCCGAGCTGGCCATCAAGGCCGCGCAGACCCGCCAGAAGGCCGGCCAGAAGGTCGAGAAGCGCAAGGGCTCGGGCGTGGCCGTGCTGCCCGGCAAGCTCACCGACTGCGAAAGCCGCGACATCAGCCACAACGAGGTGTTCCTGGTCGAAGGCGATTCGGCCGGCGGCAGCGCCAAGATGGGGCGCGACAAGGAAAGCCAGGCCATCCTGCCGCTGCGTGGCAAGGTGCTCAACACCTGGGAAGTGGAGCGCGACCGCCTGTTCGCCAACACCGAAATCCATGACATTTCGGTCGCCATCGGCGTCGACCCGCATGGGCCGAACGACACGCCCGACCTCTCGGGCCTGCGCTACGGCAAGGTCTGCATCCTGAGCGATGCCGACGTCGACGGATCGCACATCCAGGTGCTGCTGCTCACGCTGTTCTTCCGCCATTTCCCCAAGCTGATCGAGACCGGCCATGTGTTCGTCGCGCGGCCGCCGCTCTATCGCGTCGATACGCCGGCGCGTGGCAAGAAGCCGGCCGGCAAGGTATATGCGCTCGACGACGGCGAACTCACGGCCATCCTCGACAAGCTGCGCAAGGAAGGCGTGGCCGAGGGCAAGTGGACGATCAGCCGCTTCAAGGGCCTGGGCGAGATGAACGCCGAGCAGTTGTGGGAAACCACGCTCAACCCCGACACACGCCGGCTGCTGCCGGTGCAACTGGGCCAGCTGGACTTCGCGGCTACCGAAGCCGAGATCACCAAGCTCATGGGCAAGGGCGAAGCCGCCGCGCGCCGCGAGCTGATGGAACTGCACGGCGACGCTGTGGAAGTGGACGTGTGATGGCGCCGCAGGAGCCGTTCGGGACATCCGCTGCGCAGCCGCACGCGGGGGCGGTGCGCGTGCGCCTGCGGCCCACCCTGCAGTCCGACATCCCCTTCGTGCTCTCGCTCGAGCAGGATCCGGACAACCTGCCCGACATCACGCCCTGGGAGCGCACGCAGCATGAGGCCGCGATCCGCTTTCCCGATTTCCGCCACTTCGTCATCGAGGCCGGCGCCGATTTCGAGGCCACGGGTTTCGCGATCCTGATCGGCTGCCGCAGCCCACACCAGGCGCTGGAACTCAAGCGAATGGTGGTGTGGCACAAGGGCCAGGGAACGGGGCGTGCGGCGCTGCGTGTGCTCAAGCGCATCGCTTTCGATGATCTCGGCGCGCACCGCTTCTGGCTCGACGTGAAGTCGCTCAACTCCCGGGCGCGCGCACTCTACGAGCGCGAGGGCTTCGCGGTGGAAGGTACGCTGCGCGATGCAGTCAGGGTGGGCGATCGCACGCCGTCGGGCTACGACTCGCTGATCGTGATGTCGATGCTGACCGGCGAATTCGCTGCCCGCCGCGCGGCAGCGCTGGAGCTGCCCGCATGAGCGCCGCCTGGCCTCGCCGGGGGGCTCGTACCGCGGCCCGTCCGGGCGAAGTCACGCCAGGCGCGCGCGCCTGGCTGCTGCCCATCGCCATGGCGTGTGCGCTGCTAACCACCACCGCCGTGCGCGCCGACGTGTGGGGCTATGTCGATGCGCAGGGCGTGGCGCACTTCGCGGCCGAACGGCTGGACGAGCGCTACGAGCTGTTCTTCCGCAACGGCACGTCGTTCGATTCGGCCGACGGCCTGCCCGCAGCCGCGGCCGATACGCCGCGCGCCGTCGCGGTGCCCACGCAGAAGGCCAAGCTGCTGGCGTTCTTCGACGTGTCGCCGGCCTACAAGTCGATCAAGCACCTGATGCGCGAATCGGCGCAGACCCATGGCGTCGAGTACGAGCTGCTGCAGGCCATCATCGCCACCGAATCGGGCTTTGACGCGCAGGCCGTGTCGCCGCGCGGCGCCATCGGGCTGATGCAGGTGATGCCGGCCACGGCCGAGCGCTATGGGGTGCGTGGCGACGCGAGGATGTCGCTGGAGCGGCGCCTGGCCGATCCCCGCACCAACATCGGCGCCGGCACTCGCTATCTGCGCGACCTGATGCGCCGCTACCCCGGCCAGCTCGACCTGGTGCTGGCCGCCTACAACGCGGGCGAGGGCGCGGTACAACGCGCGGGCCACAAGGTCCCCAACTTCCGCGAAACGCAGAACTACGTGCGCACCGTGACCCAGCTCTACACACTGCTGCGCCCACCCGAGACGCTGGTGGCCCAGCGCCGCGGCGCAGTGCCTGCCCGCGTGCGCGTGGAACTCGCTGCCGGCGTGCCCGCGGGTGGCGCCGTGGGGCGCGGCAACATGCCGGCTCCGCTGGCCGCCGGCTCCACCACCGTGGCCGAGACCGCGCAGGGCGCAAAGGCCGGCTACTGAATCCTTTCCCGCGCGGGCGGCAGCCTCGCCGCTGCCGCCCGCCAGACATCCGACGACGACAACGATGAGCGATCAAACCACTCTCGAATTCCAGCCGGCCCCCGAGGGCGACGATGGCCTTTCGCTGGCCAGCTACGCGCAGCGCGCCTACCTCGAATACGCCCTCTCCGTGGTCAAGGGCCGGGCGTTGCCCGATGTGTGCGACGGCCAGAAGCCGGTGCAGCGCCGCATCCTGTATGCAATGGAGCGCATGGGCCTGGGCTTCTCGGGCGCGGCGGGCGCCAAACCAGTCAAGAGCGCGCGCGTGGTGGGCGACGTGCTCGGCCGTTTCCATCCGCATGGCGACCAGGCCGCCTACGACGCACTGGTGCGCATGGCGCAGGATTTCAGCCAGCGCTATCCGCTGATCGACGGCCAGGGCAACTTCGGCAGCCGCGACGGAGACGGCGCGGCGGCGATGCGCTACACGGAGGCGCGCCTGTCGAAGATCACGCAGCTGCTGCTCGACGAGATCGACCAGGGCACGGTGGACTTCGTTCCCAACTATGACGGCTCCACCGAAGAGCCGCGCCAGTTGCCCGCGCGCTTGCCTTTCTCGCTGCTCAACGGCGCCAGCGGCATCGCTGTCGGCCTGGCCACCGAGATTCCCAGCCACAACCTGCGCGAAGTGGCCGACGCCTGCGTGGCGCTCATCAAGAACCCGAAGCTCGGCGACGACGAACTCTTCGCACTGCTGCCCGGCCCCGACTATCCGGGCGGCGGCCAGATCATCAGCAGCGCGGGCGACATCGCCGATGCCTACCGCAGCGGCCGTGGTTCGCTCAAGGTGCGGGCGCGCTGGAAGATCGAGGAACTCGCGCGCGGCCAGTGGCAGATGGTGGTGAATGAGCTGCCGCCCGGCGTCTCGTCGCAGAAGGTGCTCGAGGAGATCGAGGAACTCACCAATCCCAAGGTCAAGACCGGCAAGAAGGCGCTCACGGCCGACCAGACACAACTCAAGGCCACGCTGCTGGCCGTGCTCGACGCCGTGCGCGACGAGTCGAGCAAGGATGCGCCGGTGCGCCTGGTGTTCGAGCCCAAGACCAGCCGCATCGGCCAGACCGAACTCATCACCACCTTGCTGGCGCACACCTCGCTCGAGACTTCCGCGTCGATCAACCTGACATCCGTGGGCATCGATGGCCGGCCCATCCAGAAGTCGCTTCGACAGATGCTGACGGAGTGGGTCGAGTTCCGCGCGCGCACCATCGAGCGGCGTTCACGCCACCGCCTGGACAAGGTGCTGGACCGTATCCACATCCTCGAAGGGCGGCAGCTGGTGCTGCTCAACATCGACGAGGTGATTCGCATCATCCGCGAGAGCGAGGAGCCCAAGGCCGCGCTGATCGCGCGCTTCAACCTGAGCGACCGACAGGCCGAGGACATCCTCGAGATCCGGCTGCGCCAGCTCGCGCGCCTGGAAGCCATCAAGATCGAGCAGGAGCTCAAGAGCCTGCGCGAGGAACAGGGCAAGCTGGAAGAGATCCTCGGCAGCCCGGCTGCGCTGCGCCGCCTCATGGTCAAGGAGATCGAAGCCGACGCGAAACAGTTCGCCGACCCGCGCCGCACGCTGATCCAGGCCGACAAACGCGCGACGGCCGAAGTGAAGGTGGTGGACGAACCCGTCACCGTCGTCGTCTCGCAGAAGGGCTGGGTGCGTGCGCGCACCGGCCATGGGCACGAGGCGGCGGGCTTCGCGTTCAAGTCGGGCGACGGTCTCTACGGCACCTTCGAGTGCCGTACCGTCGACGTGCTGCTGGTCTTCGGCAGCAACGGCCGCGTGTATTCGGTACCGGTGTCGCAGCTGCCGGGCGCGCGCGGCGACGGCCAGCCCGTCACCACGCTGATCGAGCTGGAATCGGGCACGCAGCTCGCGCACTACTTCGCCGGCCCGCCGGGCGCCACGCTGCTGCTGTCGGGATCGGGTGGCTACGGGTTCCTGGCCAACGTGGAGAACCTGATCTCGCGCCAGAAGGGTGGCAAATCGTTCATCGCGGTGGGCGAGGGCGAGACCGTGTGCCGGCCCTCGCCGGTGTCGGGCACCTCGGGCGCCACGCCGCTGGCCGCAGCCACGCATGTGGCCTGCGCCTCGACGGGCGGCCGCATCCTCACGTTCGAGATCGGCGAGCTCAAGGCCATGGCCAGCGGTGGCCGTGGCCTGCTGCTGATCGACCTCGAGGCCAAGGACAGCCTGGCTGGCGCGGCTGCCTACACGCGCAGCGTGCGCATCGAAGGCATCGGCCGCGGCGGCAAGGAGCGTGACGACACGCTGGAGATTCGCAGTCTCAACAATGCGCGCGCCGCGCGCGGCCGCAAGGGCCGTGCGGCCGACCTGGGCTTCAAGCCCACAGCCATCCTGCGCGTGGAGTGAGCGCGGCGCACGCGCCGGGCCATAGTGCCCGGCGGCGGTGTCAGTAGCGCAGCTTGCCGTCCACGGCGATGACGCCGATGTCCACGAAGCTGCTGCCCACGTTGCCGCGCGAGAAGTTGACGCGGAAGCCCCCGAGGTCGATCTCGCCCATGCCGCGCAGCGCGGCGATCACGGCCTCGGGCGTGCGGTCGCGCGCGCGCCGCATCGCGTCGGTGACGATGCGCGCCGACATGTAGCCTTCGAGCTGGAACGGCGTGTATTCGGTGAGCGTGGGATGCGCGGCCTTCATCGCGGCCTGGAACTCGCGCATCATCGGCAACGACTTGCCGTTGGGATTCGGATAAGTCTGCGCGATGCCCACGCCGCGTGCGCCCTGCGGGCCCGCGAGCTTGACGATGAGCTGGGCCGGCACATAGGACAGCACGAAGATCCACTGCGACACACCCGCCTTGCGCAGCGCGGCGACGCCGCCGGCCATGAAGGGCGGCGCGCCCAGCACCAGCACGCCCTGGGGATTGGCCTTGGCAATGTCCGTGCTGGCGGCGGCCAGTGCGGCCGGGTCGTTGGTGGATTGCACGGCCGTCAGCTCCAGGCCCTTCACACGCTCGGCTTCGGCCCTGGCCATGGCCAGGCCCGAGGTGCCGATGGGAATCTCCTGGTGCAGCACGGCCAGCCGTGTCATGCCCAGCGTGCGCGCGTGGCTCACGATCTTCTCGATCTGCTGCCTGTCGCCCGCGCGGATGTGGAACAGCCTGGGGTGGCCCGGATTGCGCAGGCTCTCGGCGCCGGGGATGGCATTCATGATGAGCGTGTCGCCGTCGTCGAGCAGCTTGTCCCGCAGCATGGCCGTCAGCGTCGCGGAACCGATGGGCGACAGCAGGGCGATGGGCTGGCGCTGCCGCGCGCGCTCGAACTGTTCACGGAAGCCTTCGGGCGTGTAGCGGTCGTCGGCCTGGAAGAAATCGATCTTCTGCCCGCGCACTCCGCCCGCGGCATTGGCCTGTGCGACGTAGGCCGTGATGCCCTGGTTGACTTCGATGGCATCGGGTACCGGCAGGCCGCTGAAGGGGCCGATCTGTCCGAGCACCGCCGGTTGCGCCATGGCGGGCCCGCCGATCGATGCGGCCACCATGCCCGCGAGCGCCATCGACGTGACCGCGATCCAGCGGCGCGCCGTCCTGTACTGCAACAGCCTGTTCATATCCCCTCGCTCCTCGTTGTGCGTGTCTGCCCCGGCCGGCCTTGCCGGCGGGGCGCCGGCCGAGTCTATGCACCCCGCCGCCTCGGTGACAGCGGGTAACCACGGGTCCGCCGCGCGCTGTTACGGTGGGTCGGACTTCGAGACGGAGCTTTTCCCATGACATTCCTCAAACCTCTGGATCCCCGCACGCGTCGCATCGGCGCGGCCTGTGCGCTCGCCGCCTGTGCCGGCCTGCTCGCGGCGTGCGACCGACCTGCAACCGACGCGCCGTCGGCCGGAGTGCCTGGCGCGCCTTCTGTGTCGAGCCCTGCGGCCGACGCGCCGGCCACCGCCGCGTCCGCGTCCGCAGCCGCACCGCGCACAGCCGATGCCTGGTTGGGCCGATGGACAGGGCCTGAAGGCACTTTCGTCGACATCGCGGCCGATGGCGAGGGCTATCGCATCACCATCCAGTCGCTCGACGGCCCCGCCACCTATCCTGGCCGCGCTGTCGCCGACGGCATCGCGTTCGAGCGCGTCGGCAGCACGGAAATACTGCGCGCCACCGATGGCCCCGCCACGGGCATGAAGTGGCTGCAGGACAAGAAGAACTGCCTCACCGTGCGCACTGGCGAAGGCTTCTGCCGCGACTGACGCCGGTGGTGCGCGGCAGCTTCACGTCGTCGCGAATGGCGCGGCGAGGAAGCCGCGGAAGCGCGCCCTTCCGCCGCGTAGGGGCGGCGCTGTGAGCCGATAGTCCGGGAAGCGCTGCAGGAAGCGGCCAATGGCCACGCGGCCCTCGAGCCGCGCCAGGCTGAGCCCGGCACACTGGTGGATGCCGAAGCCGAAGGCGAGGTGCCGGTTGTCGGCACGCGCCAGATCGAGCCGTTCGGGATCGGCGAACTGCGCCGGGTCGCGGTTGGCCGCCCCGATGCACAGCGTGACCAGCGTGCCGGCCGGCAGCGACGTCCCACCCACCGTCACATCGCGTGCCGCGCGCCGGTTGCCCAGCTGGTTGGACGATTCGAAGCGCAGGAACTCGTCCACGGCGGTGTCGAGCAGTGTGGTGCGCGTGTCGTCATCGGTGCGCTGCAGCGCACCGATCAGCCAGGCTTTCTGCGCGGGCCATTCCTGCAACGCCACCAGCGCGTTGCCGATCAGGTTGGTGGTGGTTTCGTGGCCCGCGTTGAGGATGAACACGCAGTTCTGCAGCAGCTCGGCTTCGCTGAGCGTGGCGGCTTCCTCGCCATCGCCGTCGCCGTGGATGAGCCGCGTGAGCACATCGTGGCGCGGATCGCCCGGATGCCGGCGGCGGTCGGCCACCAGCTCGCGCAGGTAGGCCGTGAATTCGGCCACGCTGCGGTTGCCCAGCGCCTCCTGCTCGGGCGACAGGCGAGGCTCCAGCGCGCCCAGGATGGCCAGCGACCAGTCGCGCAGCGGTCCGCGGTCGGCATGCGGCACACCCAGCAGGTTGCCGATGATCTCCACCGGGATGGCGGCTGCGAAGTCCTCGATCAGATCGCCGCCGCCGCGCGCCTCGAGCGCGTCCAGCAGGCGATCGACCAGTTCGACCAGGCCCGTTTCCATGTCGGCGATGGCGCGGCGCGTGAGCGCGCCCATGATGAGCCGGCGCACGCGCGTGTGCAGGGGCGGGTCGTTGAACACCAGGCTGGTCGTGTGGTGCTCGAACAGCGGCGCGGGCCGCGCCTCGCTGCCGTGCGGCGGCTGGTTGTACTTGGGGCCGAACTCGGCCTTCTTGTCGGAGCTGAACGATTGCGCGTCGCGGTACACGGCCACCAGGTCGGCATGCCGCGTGAGCAGCACCGAGCCGTCGGGCATGCGCCGCAGCGGCTCGCGCTCGCGCAGCGCGGCATAGACCGGATAGGGGTTGTCGTAGAAGTCTGCGGGCAGGCTGCGCAGGTCGAGGCTGGCGGCGATCTCGCCAGCGCGCTCGGGCGCCATGGGTGGGGTGATGACCATCGTGGACTGCAGGTAAATGAGGCGCTCGGGAACGGCAGGGCGAAGCGCCGACTATCGCCAAACCTGCCGTGGCGCTCCATGGGGGTTGGCCCGGGGTTACGGCGGCAACCGGTGGTTTCGCGGCGTGCCGAGGCGCACGGCCGCGCCCACAATGGACACTCGTTTCCAGCCGGGCCCCCGCCATGCAACCCCGCCTCACCGTCCTGACCCTCGGCGTCGCCGACCTCGAGCGCGCTGTCGCTTTCTATCGCGATGGCCTGGGCTGGCCCACGCAGGGCATCGTCGGCGCCGACCTTCCGGACGGCGCGGTCGCGTTCTTCAACCTGCAGTCAGGCCTCAAGCTGGCGCTGTGGCCGCGCCGCAGCATCGCGGCCGACACGGGCCTGGCGGAGCAGCCCGCGTCGGCGACCGAGCTCACGCTGGGCCACAACGTGGATTCGCAGGCCGAGGTGGACGCGATCATGGAGCGCGCGATGCGCGCTGGCGCCGCGGTGGTCAAGCCCGCGGGCAAGACCTTCTATGGCGGCTATGCCGGCTACTTCCAGGATCCCGATGGCCACGTGTGGGAAGCCGTGTTCAATCCGGATCTGCGCGGCCTGGGCTGAAGCGACCCCTCAGTCCGGCGACAGGAATCCGCGCAGCGCCGCCAGCGTCTCTTCGGGCGCCTCGGTCATCTGGTGATGGCCGACCGGCACATGCTTCACCGTGACATCGCGCGCGGCCGCATGCGCCGCATCGATCAGCCCTTGCGCTGCACGCGGTGGTGTCATCTGGTCGTGAGCGCCGAGCAGGAACAGGACGGGGCACTGCACGCGCGCGATGGCGGCGTCGCCACCCACATAGTCGTTGCAGGCGGAAAAACCGCGATGGAACACGTTCACGCACGGGTTGCTGCGCAGCACGCGCCGCCCCAGCGCCAGGCTGCTGCCGTAGACCCAGGTACCCGGGCCGAGCGCAGACGGCGGCGCGGCCAGCGTGCTGCGCGAGAACACGTTGATCATCTTCAGCGCGGCCTCGGGATCGTCCTGCGAGCTTTGCAGCAGCGCGGGCGACACCTTCATCGGATGCGCCGTGCCCACCAGCACCAGGTGCGTGATGCGCTCGCCCAGCCGCGCCGCGGCCTCCAGCGCAATCAGCGAGCCCCAGCTGTGGCCCACCAGCGCGGCACGCTGCACGCCGGCCGCATCGAGCAGGGACGCGATGAAACCGGCCGCGGCCTCGACCGACGCGGGCGCCTCGCCGCCGCTGCGGCAATGGCCGGGCAGATCCACCGCCAGCACGTTCCAGCCATGGTGCGCGAGGTAGCGGCTCTGCAGGATCCACACGCTGTGGTCATTGAGCACGCCGTGAATGAACACCACCGTGGGCTGGCCCGCATCGAAGGGCTTGCCGCCGGTGTAGCAGTAGGCAGGTTGGCCGTTGACGGTGAGGTGCATGGTCAGGCCTCCCGCCGGGCCGCCCCAAGGGGGGCCTGCGCCCCCTCGGGGGGCAGCGAATACACGAAGTGATGAGCGTGGGGGTACATATTCACTCCGCTTTCTCGGCGGCCTTGAGCGCGCGCTTGAGATCGTCGAGCAGGTCGTCGGCATCCTCAAGTCCGATCGACAGACGGATCGTGCCCTGCGCGATGCCGGCGCCGGCCAGTGCGTCGTCGCTCATGCGGAAATGCGTGGTGCTGGCCGGGTGGATCACCAGCGAGCGGCAGTCGCCCACGTTGGCCAGGTGGCTGAACACCTTGAGCGCCTCGATGAACGCGCGGCCTTGCGCGCGGTTGCCGCGGATGTCGAAGCTGAACACCGAGCCCGCGCCGCGCGGCAACAGCCGCCGCGCCAGCGCGTGGCTGGGATGGCTCTGCAGCATCGGGTGGCCCACGCGTTCCACCAGCGGATGCGCGGCCAGGAACTCGACCACGCGTTCGGTGTTGCGCATGTGCTGGGCCATGCGCAGCGGCAGCGTCTCGATGCCCTGAAGGATCAGCCAGGCCGTGTGCGGGCTCATGGCGGCGCCGAAGTCGCGCAGTCCCTCGCGCCGCGCGCGCAGCAGGAAGGCGCCCACGGTGCTTTCCTCGCTGAACCTCATGCCGTGGAAGCCCTCGTAAGGCGCGGTCAGCTCGGCGAAGCGGCCCGCGGCGGCCGGGCCTTCCCAATCGAAGCTGCCGCCGTCCACCACCACGCCGCCGATGACCGTGCCGTGGCCCGAGAGGAACTTGGTGGCCGAGTGATAGACCAGGTCGGCCCCGTGTGCCAGCGGCTGCATCAGCCAGGGCGACGTGAGGGTCGAGTCGACCAGCAGCGGCACGCCCGCTTCGTGCGCGATCTGCGCGACGGTGGGAATGTCCAGTACGTCGAGCCCGGGGTTGCCGACGGTTTCGCCGAACAGCAGCTTCGTCTCCGGACGGATGGCAGCGCGCCAGCCATCGATGTCGCCCGGCTTGACGAAGGTGGTCTCGATGCCGAAGCGGCGCAGCGTGTAGTGCAGCAGGTTCTGCGAGCCGCCGTAGAGCGCCGTGCTGGCCACGATATGCGAGCCCGCGCCCATCAGCGTAGCCACGGCCAGATGCAGCGCCGCTTGTCCGCTGGCCGTGGCGATGGCGCCGATGCCGCCTTCGAGCGCGGCTACGCGCTGCTCGAACACGGCGTTGGTGGGATTGCTGATGCGGCTGTAGACGTGACCCGCGCGCTCCAGGTTGAACAGCGAAGCTGCGTGGTCGCTCGACTCGAACACGAAAGACGTCGTCAGGTGGATGGGCACGGCGCGCGCGCCGGTGGCCGGGTCGGGTGCGGCGCCCGCGTGCAGCGCGAGCGTGTCGAAGCCGGGATCTCCGTAGCCGGGCATGGTGTCTCCTCGTGTGCCGGGGCCTGTGCGCGGGCGCCACGGCGGTTGAATCGCGCTGATTGTGGGCTATATTTGCCGGCACGCCCGGCCCTGCGCCGCGCGCGCCCCCGAGGAGCACACACCATGAAAGTCAGCGACATCCTGCGCGTCAAGGGCAACACGCTCTTCACCGTCACCCCCGACGAACCCCTGGCCGTGGCCATCGAGATCATGGCCGGCAAGGACATCGGATCGCTGGTGGTCATGGACCATGGCGACCTCGTCGGCATGCTCACTTTCCGCGAAGTGATCGTGACGCTGGTGAAGAACGGCGGTCAGGTGGGCTCCACCACCGTGCGGGCCGCCATGGACGACGCGCCGCTGACCTGCACCAACGAGACCGAACTCGACGAGGTGCGCCGCATGATGCTCGACCGCCACGCGCGCTACATGCCCGTGATGGACAAGCGCATGCTCATGGGCGTGATCAGCTTCTACGACGTGGCCAAGGCCGTGGTGGACAGCCAGAACTTCGAGAACAAGATGCTCAAGGCCTACATCCGCGACTGGCCGGAAGAAGGCGACACGGCGGGCTGAGCCGCGCCACCGCCAGCCAGCACGGAGCGCATCCACTGCAGCGCTTCGTCGTTGTCGGTCCGCCGTGACCATGCCAGCTGCGTGGGGAACGGCGGCAGCTGCAGCGGCGGCTCGAACACCTTCAGCCCCGCTACCGCGCCCGCCGCGCGCAGCAACGAAGCCGGCCCTGTGTAGACCAGCGGCGTGCCGCGCAGCAGCGCCAGCGCCGTGCCGAAGTGGGCGACTGTCAGCACGATGCGACGCGTCAGCCCCTGGCGCGCCAGCGCCTCGTCGATCACACCCAGCGTATCGCCCTGTACCAGCACGTTGACGTGCTCGCACTGCAGGTAGTCGGTGCGCGTCATCGGCCGGCGAGGGCCGGTGCGCGCGTCCACGGCACACAGGTACGGGTCGTCATGCAGCGGCAGTGTGCCGAGGTCGGCCGTGAGGTGGTTGAAGACGCCGAGGGCGAGATCCAGCTCGCCCGAGCGAAGCATCGCAGGCGCATCGACACGGCCCGCATGGTGCACACGCAGGCGGATGTTGGGTGCCTGCTCCCGCATGCGCTCGAGCAGGCGCGGCAGCACGGTGGCCGCGGCATGGTCGGATGCGCCGATGTGGATGTGGCGGTCCACCGTGGCGGGGTCGAACCGGCCGCCATGCGCAAACAGCCGCCCGACCTGAACGAGCAGCGAACGCACCTCGGGCAGGGCGGCCAGCGCGCGCGGCGTGGCTTCCATCGCGCGGCCGTGGCGCACCAGGATCGGGTCGCCGAAGGCCTCGCGCAGGCGCGCGAGCGAATGGCTGAGTGCGCTTTGCGAGAGGTGCAGCCGCCGGGCGGCGCGCGAGACGCTGGTCTCGGAGACCACGGCCTCCAGCACCACCAGCAGGTTCAGGTCGATACGGCGCAGGTCCATGTTCGTGCTGCACGCGGGCCATCGATTCCATGCATGGCCCGGCTATCCAGATAAATCATTTTTCGGCGAAGGCGGCGGTCGATAAGGTAGCACTCCACAACGACAGGAGACATGATGAGAACCCGAGCCCTCGTACGGGCGGCCCTGGTGGCCGCCATCGCCAGCGCGGCATGGCCCGTGCTGGCGCAGAGCTACCCGAGTCGCCCCGTGCGCATCGTCGTGCCGTTCGCGGCGGGCGGCTCCACCGACGCAATGGCCCGCATCGTGGGCCAGAAGATGGCCGAGGGGCTGGGCCAGCCCGTCGTCATCGAAAACCGGCCCGGCGCTGCCGGTGGCCTGGGCAGCGAGCAGGTAGCGCGCTCGCCCGCCGACGGCTACACACTGCTGATGGCGACCACCAGCACGCACGCCATCCTGCCCGTGGCCAATCCGAGGCTCGGCTACGACGCGGTGAAGGACTTCGCACCGGTGGGCCTGGTGGCGCGCGCACCCAATGTGCTGGTCGTCGGGCCGGGGCTGGGCGTGGGCAGCGTGGACGAGCTGCTCAAGCTCGCGCGCAGCCGGCCCGCGCAACTCACCTTCGCGTCGAGCGGCACAGGTTCGATCACGCATCTGGTGGGCGAACTCTTCGCCGCGAGCGGCGGCATCAAGGCCATGCACGTGCCCTACAAGACCGGCGTGCAGGCGCTGCCCGACGTGGCGTCGGGCCAGGTGGCGTTCCAGTTCGACTCGATCACGTGGACGGTGCCGCAGGCGCGGGCCGGCAAGTTGCGCGCGCTGGCGGTGACGGGCCCGACGCGCTCGCCGCTCGCCCCCGACCTGCCCACCGTGGCCGAGTCCGGCCTGCCGGGCTTCGAGGGCATCACGTGGTTCGGCTTCGTCGCACCCGCTGCCACGCCACCCGATGCGCTGGCGCGCCTGGGCGCCGAGCTGTCGCGGGCCCTCGCGAACCCCGAGGTGCGCGAGAAGCTCGCCGCCCAGGGGGCCGAAGCCGCCACGGGCCAGCCGCAGGAACTCTCGCGCCTGATGCGCGAGGACGGCGCCAAGTGGGCGAAGGTGATCCGCGATGCAGGAGTGAAATTCGAATGAGCACGTTCCGCGAACTCGTGGCGAGCGAGCGCCCGCTGGTGCTGCCGGGTGCGCACGACGCGCTGTCGGCCCTGCTCATCAAGCAGGCCGGCTTCAAGGCGTATTTCATCGGCGGCTTTCCGGTGGCCGGTGTGCGCTACGGCGTACCCGACATCGGGCTGCTGGGCGCGCGCGAATTCGCCGATGCCTACCGCGACATCCTGGCCGTGAGCGAGCTGCCCGTGCTGGTCGATGCCGACAACGGCTACGGCGACCACAAGAACGTGGTTCACGTGGTGCACTCGCTGGAGCGCATGGGCGCGCAGGCCATCTTCTTCGAAGACCAGGTGAGTCCCAAGCGCTGCGGCCACATCGCGGGCAAGGCGCTGGTCGACACGCGCGAGATGGAATCCAAGATCCGCGCGGCGGCCGGCGAGCGCCTGCGGCCCGACACCTTCCTCATCGCCCGCACCGACGCGCGCGAGGTGGTCGGCATGGACGAGGCGCTCAGGCGCGGCGAGCGCTACCTGCGGGCAGGCGCCGACGGGCTGTTCATCGAAGCGCCACAGTCGGTGAAGGAGATGGAGCAGATCGCACGCGCCTTCGACGTACCGTTGCTGGCCAACATGCTCGAGGGCGGGCGCACGCCCATCCTGCGGCCGGCCGATCTGGAGACGATGGGCTTTCGCATCGTCATCTACGGCATCTCGCTGTTGATGCGCGCCACGCGCTCGATGCAGGAGACGCTGGCGGACATCGCCAGCGGCGAATTGCGGCTCTCGGGCACGGGTGTGGGTTTCGAGGAATACAAGTCCATCGTCGGCATGGACGCCTGGTCCCGCATCGAGGACCGCTACCGCTAGCGCCGCGGCCGGCGCCGCGCGCTCACCCCAGGCTCGCGTGGATCATCTCCCGCACGCGGGGGTAGATCTGCTGATTCCACTTGCGGCCGCTGAACACGCCGTAGTGGCCCACGCCGGTCTGGATGTGGTGGATCTTGCGATAAGGCCGGATGCCGCTGCACAGGTCTTGCGCGGCCACGGTCTGGCCTACGGCGCAGATGTCGTCGCGCTCGCCTTCCACCGTCAGCAGCCAGGTCTTGCGGATGGCGGCGGGGTTGACGAGGCGGCCGCGGTATCCGAGCTTGCCCAGCGCCAGGTCGTAGGTCTGGAACACCTTCTCCACCGTCTCCAGGTAGAACTCGGCCGGCAGGTCGTTGACGGCCAGGTATTCGTCGTAGAACGTGCGGATGACGTCGGCCTTCTCCATGTCGCCCTCGACGAGGTGATGGAACAGGTCTTCAAACGACTTCTTGTGCCGCTCCATGTTCATGCTCATGAAGGCCGTGAGCTGCACGAAGCCGGGGTACACGCGGCGCATGAAGCCCGCGTGCGGCAGCGGCACGTGGCTGATCAGGTTCTGCTCGAACCATTCGATCGGCTTCTGCACCGCCAGCCGATTCACCTCGGTGGGGTTCACGCGGCAATCCACCGGGCCGGCCATGAGGGTGAGCGAGCGCGGCTGGGCCGGATGGTCGTCCTCGGCCATGAGGGCGGTGGCGGCCAGCGCGGCCACGCAGGGCTGGCAGACGGCGACCACGTGCACGGGCTGGCCGGCATCGGCATGCACGGCCGCGATGAACTGCGTCATGTGCTCGATGTAGTCGTCCAGGCCGAAAGCGCCGTGGCGCAACGACACGTCGCGCGCGTTGTGCCAGTCGGTGATGTAGACGTCGTGGTCCTGCAGCAGGGTGCGCACGGTCTCGCGCAGCAGGGTGGCGAAGTGGCCCGACAGCGGAGCCACCAGCAGCACCGGCGGCTGGCCGGTGACACCGGCCTTGCGGAAGTGCAGCAGGGTGCCGAAGGGCGTGCAGTAGCCCGCCTGCTCGGTGACGGGCACGCTCTGGCCGTCCACCAGCACGTCGTGGATGCGCCAGGGTGGCCGGCTGTGGGTGAGGCGCATGCGCGAGAACACTTCGCCGGCGGCGGCCATGCGGCGCAGGGGGCTGCGGTCGGTGTCTTTCACCCACAGGGCGGTGCCCCAGTGCTGCGCGGCCATGCGCAGCGGTGACATCAGGTCGGACTGGAGCTGGTAGGCCTGATAGAGCATGAATGTCCCGGACGGAGGATTCCGCCAAGTGGATGCAGGCAAGTTGCGGGCCAGCCGGAATCGGCGCCTGTTTCGCCCTTGGCACAGCGCTTGCTGAAACAGCGGCGTTCACGCAACCATCAGAGAGGAAGAGACATGGCCAGAGCGGTCCTGACGATCAGCAGCAAGAACTATGGCGCCTGGGCGTTGCGTGGCTGGCTGATGACGAAGTTCTCGGGGCTGGAGTTCTCCGAGCGCGTCATTCCGCCGGACGATCCGGCGATGAAGGCCGAGATCCTGCTGCTGGCGCCTTCCATCCTGGTGCCTTCGCTCTCGCACAACGGCATCAAGGTGTGGGACACACTGGCCATCGGTGAGTACCTCAACGAGATCAAGCCGCGCGCGGGCTTGCTGCCGGCCGACGCCAAGGCGCGCGCGCACTGCCGCGCGGTGTGCGGCGAGATGCATTCGGGCTTCTCGGCCATGCGCGCATCGCTGCCCATGAACATCAAGGCGCGCTTCCCGGGCTTCAAGGTGTGGTCGCGCGCGCAGGGCGACATCGACCGCGTGATCGCCATCTGGAAGGAATGCCTGGCGCTCAACGGCGGCCCGTTCCTTTTCGGCCGGCAGCCGTGCATGGCCGATGCGATGTACGCGCCGGTGGTGACGCGTTTCCTCACCTACGACGTGCCGCTGGATTCGGTCTGCACGGCGTATTGCAAGCGGGTGATGGAACTGCCGGCGATGCAGGAGTGGGTGGAGGCGGCGAAGCAGGAGCCGGAAGAGATCGACGAACTCGACGCGGAATTTTGACCACCCCCGAGGCGCTTGCAGCGCTTCCCCCTCAAGGGGGCGCCACCAGCGGCCCGGCGAAGCCGGTTCCGCGGTGGCCCTGGCCTGTGTCGTGGCCGGTTCGACCAGAGCGCCCCTACTCCCAGGGTGTCGGTGCGGGAATCTCGCAGACGGGCTCCACGTCCACGGTCTTGAAATCGGCCGGCGAGACGATTTCGAGGTACTCCATGTCGGGCGAGTAGTCGAACAGGTAGTGGCGGATGCCGGGGCGCTGGTGCACCACGTCGCCGGCTTCCACCAGGGTTTCCTGGTCTTCGTACATGAGCTTCGCCCAGCCCTTGACCATGATCACGATCTGGAAATCCGCCTCATGGCGGTGCCAGCCCGTGCCCGTTTCCGGTGCCATGTTGGCCTTGACGAGGTGCGCGATGACCTTGCCGTGCGTGGCTTCGGCGATGCCGAGGTCGCGATAGAGGAAGAAATCCCGCAGGCCGCCCGACACGTAGGTCGTGTCTTGCGGCTTCACGTGGGAGAACAGGGTGGCGGTCTTGTCCAGCATGACTTTCTCTCCTTGCGCAGCGGGTAAATGGTTTTGCTGCGCTGCAGCACGAAGCATGAACCGTTCCCGTCGAGGCGGGCCGACGCGGGTGCGCGCCGGGCGTCAGCGTCCGCGAAGTTCGGCGCCTTCGTCCGGATCGAGGCGCCAGAACCACAGCAGTGGCAGCAGTGTCATCAGCCCGATGAGGAAGAAGGCCGGCGAGAAGTCGCGCGCCTGCAGGTGGGCCGAAGTGCCACCGTGCCAGTAGGCCACCAGCGTGACCAGGCCGGCGCCCAGCGTCACACCCAGCGCCTGCGCCAACTGCTGGGCCATGCTGTTGATGGCGGTGGCGTGGCTCATGCGCGGTTTGGGAATGCGGGTGAACCCCAGCGTGCCCAGCGACACCATGGCCATCGAATTGACCAGGCCGCCGGCCATCAGCGTGACGAACATCAGCGGGTGTGGCGTCGCCGGCGTGAACAGCCCATAGGCCGCATAGCAGAGACTGCCGGAAATCGTGGCTCCGATCAGCAGGGGCCGGAAGCCGAAGCGGCGGATCGCTGGTGTCATCACCGCGCGCGTGGCCAGCGAGCCGATGGCCGTGGCCACGGCGATCAGGCCCGATGCGAGCGGTGAGAGGCCGAAACCCAGCTGCAGCATCAGTGGCAGCAGGAACGGCGAGGCGCCGATGGCGATGCGCAGCGGCATGCCGCCCACGATGACCGCACGGAAGGTCTCGAATCGCAGGATGCGCAGATCGATCAGCGGCTCCTCGCGGCGCAGCGCATGCAGCACGTAGCCCGCCAGCAGCGCCAGCCCGGCGGCCGCGCAGCTGGCCTGCAGCACGGGCGGCACGATGCCTTTGCCCACGGTTTCCAGGGCGCCCAGCGAGAGCGAAAGCCCCAGCGCCAGCAGCGCGAAGCCTTTGAGGTCGAACTTCACGCGCGGCGACTCCTCGCGCAGGTCTGCGATGAAGCGGCGCGCCAGCCAGATGCCCAGCAGGCCGAACGGGATGTTGACCAGGAAGATCCAGCGCCACGAGGTGTAGGTGACCAGCGCGCCGCCGAACAGGGGCCCCACCATGCGGCCGATGGTCGGCGGCACGGTGAACCACACCATGGCGCGCACCATCTCGGCCGGCGACACGCTGCGCAGCAGGATCAGCCGGCCCACCGGCACCATCATCGCGCCGCCCAGGCCCTGCAGCACGCGAAACAGCACCAGTTGCGGCAGCGAGGTCGCCAGCCCGCACAACGCCGAGCCCAGCGAGAACACGCCGATGGCCCAGCAGAACACGCGACGCGGGCCGTAGCGCTCGGCCAGCCAGCCGCTGATCGGCAGGAAGACCGCCAGGCTCAGCAGGTAGGAAACGATGGCGAGGTTCAGGTGCAGCGGCTCGACGTCGAGCGAGCTGGCGATGCTGGGCAGCGCCGTGGCCATCACCGACGTGTCCAGGTTCTGCAGGAACATCGGGCACGCGACGATGAGGGGGACGAGTCGGTCGCGCGCAGCCATGCGGCGATTCTAGGTGTGGGCGCGGAGGCGGATGAGGGCTCTGGGATAATCCGGCGCATGAGCGGCAATACCCTGGGCACCCTGTTTGCAGTCACCAATTTCGGCGAGTCCCATGGCCCGGCCATCGGCTGTGTCATCGACGGCTGCCCCCCGGGGCTCGAATTGTCGGAGGCCGACATCCAGGCCGAGCTCGACCGCCGCCGCCCGGGAACCAGCCGCCACGTCACGCAGCGCAACGAGCCCGATGCCGTGGAGATCCTCTCGGGCGTGTACGAGGGCCGGACCACGGGCACGCCCATCGGCCTGCTGATCCGCAACACCGACCAGCGCAGCAAGGACTACTCGGCCATCGCCCAGAGCTTCCGTCCAGGCCATGCCGACTACACCTATTTCCAGAAGTACGGCATCCGCGATCCGCGCGGCGGCGGGCGGTCGTCGGCGCGCCTGACGGCGCCCACGGTGGCCGCGGGCGCGGTGGCGCGCAAGTGGCTGCGCGAGCAGATGGGCATCCAGTTCCGCGGCTGCATGACGCAGATCGGCGAGGTGCCGATCCCGTTCGAGAGCTGGGAGCACGTGCCGAACAACCCGTTCTATGCGCCGGTAGCCGACGTGTCGCACCTCGAGACCTACATGGACGCGTTGCGCCGCGCCGGCGATTCGTGCGGCGCGCGCATCCGCGTCACGGCCACCGGCATGCCCGTGGGCCTGGGCGAGCCGCTCTATGACCGGCTCGATGCCGACATCGCCAAGGCCATGATGGGCCTGAACGCCGTCAAGGGCGTGGAGATCGGCGCGGGCTTCGCCAGCGTGGCGCAGCGCGGCACCACGCACGGCGATTCGCTCACGCCGGAAGGCTTCGAGAGCAACAACGCGGGCGGCGTGCTGGGCGGCATCAGCACCGGGCAGGACCTGGAGGTGTCGATCGGCATCAAGCCCACCAGCTCCATCATCAGCCCGCGCCACTCCATCGACACCACGGGACAGAGCGTCGAGGTGGTGACCAAGGGCCGCCACGACCCGTGCGTGGGCATCCGCGCCACGCCCATCGCCGAAGCGCTGCTGGCGCTCGTGGTGATGGACCACGTGCTGCGCCACCGCGCGCAGAACGGCGGCGCCGAGCCGCCGCTGGCGCCCATCCGCGCTTCGTTCCTTTGAGCTCGGGCACGGCCGCCAGCGACGGCGCGGGGCAGCGCCAGCTGGTGCCGTTCGCCGCGCTGTCGGCAAGCTACTTCGCCCACATCGGCTTCTTCAACCCGTACCTGCCGCTGTGGCTGCAGCACCTGGGGCTGCCGCTGCTGACCATCAGCCTGCTGACCTCGGTGCAGTCGTTCACGCGCGTGTTCGCGCCGTATGCGTGGGGCGCTTTGAGCGACCGCACGGGCGAGCGCGTGCGCCTGCTGCGCTACAGCGCGGGCGCAGCGCTGCTGGCATCGGCCGGGCTGTGGTGGGGGCAGGGCGGCGCCGGGTGGCTGGCCTTCGTGCTGCTGGTACTGTTTCTTCACACCAGTTCGATGATGTCGCTCACCGAAGCCGCCATGGCGCACCTGGTAGCGGGCGACTGGGGACGCTACGGCCGCATGCGGCTGTGGGGATCGGCGGGCTTTCTCGTCACGGTGTTCGTCGCGGGGGCCTGGTTCGACCGATTCGGCATGGGCCACTTCCCGGGCTGGGCCGGCTTCAGCCTGCTGCTGGTGTTGGCGGCCACGCTGCGCCTGCCCGACGTGCGCGAGACGCCCGCGCACCATGCAGCCGCGCACGAGCCCGTGGGGCCGGTGCTGCGCCAGCCGGCGGTGCGCTGGTTCCTCGCCGCGCTGCTGTGCCACGTGATGGCGCACTTCTCCATCTACGCATTCCTCTCGCTCTACCTGGATTCGATCGGCTACGGCAAGGGTCTGATCGGCCTGCTGTGGGCGCTGTCCGTGGTGATGGAGATCGGCTGGTTCTTCCTGCAGGGCCGGGTGATCGGCGCGCTGCCGCTCACGCGCTGGCTCGCACTGTGCGGCGTGGCCATGGTGGCGCGCATGCTGCTCACGGGCTGGGCGGGCGACGTCCTGCTGGCCATCGTGATCGCGCAGTTCCTGCATGCGTTCACCTTCGGCGCGCATCACGCGGCCAGCATTGCGCTGGTGTCGCAGTACTTCCCCGGCCGCCTGCGCGGGCGTGGTCAGGCGCTGTTCACCGTCACCGGCTACGGCGTGGGCGGCATGGTGGGCGTGCTGGGTGGCGGCGCCATCGCCTCGCGCTGGGGCTTCGAAGCCATGTTCGGCGCGGCCACCGTGCTGGCGCTGCTGGGCACGGCCTGCGCATGGCGGGTGCAGCGCTTCGGCAACCCCGCGCGCTGACCGCGCAGCGGTCACGCCCCGGCTTCGCCGGGGCCCTGCGCGAGTGCCCCCTCGGGGGGCAGCGAGCTACACGAAGTGAGCGAGCGTGGGGGCCGACAACCTCGACGCTGACCGCGCAACGGTCACGCCCCGGCTTCGCCGGGGCCCTGCGCGAGTGCCCCCTCGGGGGGGCAGCGAGCTACACGAAGTGAGCGAGCGTGGGGGCAAAGAAAATCTCAAGGTTCGGGCGGCGCGGCGCGGAACGGATTGAATCCCGTCACCAGCGCCGTGGCCAGCAGCACCAGCAGGCAGCCCGGCAGCATGCCGGCCGTGACGGGCTCGCCCAGGAACAGCCCGCCCCAGGTCACGCCGAAAAACGGGATCATGAACGCGGCCGACGTGGCCGCGCTGGCCGATATCTCGCGCATCAGCCGCATGCTGATCCAGTACATGAAGCCCGAGGTGAACGTGCCCAGCACCAGCAACGCGACAGCAGCCTCGGGCGTGACGCGTGCGGACGACGCGGTGCCCGCCAGTGGCAGGGCCAGCATGGCGGCGGCGGCCACGTGCACGGCGGCCGAGGCCGCCAGCGGCTCGTGGCGTTGTGTGGCGCGCTTCATGAGGATGGCGCCGATGCCGTAGCTGGCCGCGCCGGCCGTGCAGGCCAGCGCGGCCAGCACCACCGGCCAGGTGGCGGCGATGGGACCGAGCTGCACCAGCAGCGCCACGCCCGAGAAACCTACGCCGCAGCCCAGCAGGCGGCGTGTCGTCAGGCGTTCCTCGCCCAGCAGCGCCGCACCCAGCACGCCGAACAGCGGCGCGGTGGCATTGAGCACGGCCGAGTAGCCGGCCGGCAGCACCAGGGCCGCGAGGTTGAACAGCACGAACGGTGCGGCCACGGTGAGCAGCGCGACCACCGCCAGCCGGGGCCATGCCGCGCGCGCGGGCCAGTGCTGGCGCAGCAGGCGCATCAGCAGGCCCAGCACCAGCGATGCGAGGATGCAGCGCACGCCGGCGACCACCCAGGGCCCCAGTGCCGGGCTGGCGATGCGCAGCAGGGGAAACGACGCGCCCCACAGGGCGGACATGGCGATGAGCTGGAGGAAGTGGCGCGTGTGCATGCAGCCGGCCATTGTCGGGCCGGCGCGGTTTCCCGTGCCGTGCGCAGGTCAGGCGGGCGGGTCGAGCACGGCGCGCGCCGCGGCCAGCGCCTGCCGCGCGAACTCGATCGGCGGCAGCGCCGCCTGGCGCTGCAGGTGCGGGATCTCCACGCTCACCGGCAGGCCCGCGGGCAGCGCGCCAAACAGGCCACGCAGGTCGATGCCGCCTTCGCCGGGCATCAGCCGTTCGCTGCGCGCGGTGTGCACCAGTTCGTCGTCGGTGAAGCGGTGACCCGGCGGCGCCGGTGCATCGCAGGCCTGCGCGTAGTGCAGCAGGTCGCGCGGCAGCGCCGCGATGTCGGCCAGCGTGGTGCCGCTGCGTGCGTAGTGCAGCGCATCGACCAGCACGCCCGCGTTGGACGGGTGGCCGGCGGCACGCACCACGGCCAGCGCCTCGCGCGCGGTCTTCACGGCGGTCCAGGGCATGAATTCGAGGTCGGCCGTGAGGCCGCGCGGCGCCATGGCTTCGCACAGGCGTGCGTAGCTGTCGGCCAGCCGCGCGGTGTCGGTGTCGTCGGCGGCCACCAGCACGGCGCGCGCGCCGATGGCCTGGCCCACGTCGAGCATCGGCAGGTGTGCCGTCACGTCGAAGCGCTCGCCGATGCGGATGATCTCCAGGTCGAACACGCCGGTGCCCGTGTCGGCCATCACGGCCTTGAGTTCGGCCAGCTCGGCCGGCGCATCCACCAGCGCCTGATAGGGCGTGCCCGGCAGGTTGGCGGCAATGCGCAGGCCCACGAAGCCGTAGCCGATGGCATGGGCCGTGCGCAGCATCTCGGCCGCACGCAATGTTGGCGTGGTGAGGTAGGCCAGCGACCAGGCGCGTGTCGTCATCGGGCCGGCCTCACTGCAGCGGCGACACGGCCGTGGCCATGGCGATGGTGGAATGCATGTCGGTGGTCAGGAACGACGGTCCGCCCTTGGGCGGCCAGATGCCCTGCGCCACGGCGTCGGCGCGGGCCTTGCCGCGCGCTTCCACCGTGGGGTATGCCCAGATGTTGGTGAAGCGCGGCACGCCGTCCAGCGCCACCATGGCCACCACGCAGGGCGATACCTTTTCGCGTGCGGGAATGGCCTCGCGCCACAGGTCGATGGTCGGCTGCATGCCGCCGGGCCGGAACCCGTAGGTGCGGATTTCATAGACGGGCCCCCGCACGCCGCTTTCGGCGCTGGGCCGCACGGCCTTCATCCACGGGAAGCCGCGATAGCCCTGCAGCTCCAGCGACACGGCGAGCTCGCCGCAGCCGAAGGGCGAGGCCGAGGCCAGCGTGCGCTCGCGCTCGGCCTCCAGTGCGTTCAGGTCGGCGAAGCCACGCAGCACCAGCATCTGGTTGAGCCGCCCGATGTCGGTGAACCAGCAGCCCAGCAGTTCGCCTCCGGCATCGGCTGCGGTGGCGAATTGCTGCACGGCCGTGGCGGCCGTGCCGGCGCTGCCGAACGGAAGGGTGAGGGTGGCGAGCTGGTAGTACATGGTGTGTCGGTCCGTTGGAAGAAGGAGAGGATCAGTGGCCGGCCGCCGCAGCGTGCTGCGCCGCGAGGAAGCCGAACGTCATGGCCGGCCCGAGCGTGATGCCGCCACTGGGGTAGTGGCCCTGCATGATGCTGGCCATGTCGTTGCCGGCGGCGTAGAGCCCGGCGATGGGCGCGCCGTCGGCGCCCAGCACGCGCGCCTGCGCATCGCAGGCCAGGCCCGCGAAGGTGCCCAGGCTGCCGGGCACCACGCGCACGGCGTAGTAGGGGCCGCGCGCGAGCGGGGCCATGCAGGGGTTTGGCAGGCCGCGCGAGGCGTCGCCCTGCACGCGGTTGTAGGGCGTCTCGCCCTTGGCGAAGTCATCGTCGTGGCCGGAGCGCGCCTGCGCGTTGTATCGCTCCACGGTGGCTTCGAGGGCCGCTGCGTCGATGCCGCACTGCGCCGCCAGCGCCGCCAGCGTCGGCGCGCGCTGCAGGTAACCGCTGGCCAGGTGCGTCGCCAGCGGCATCGGCGCCGGCTTGGCGGCACCCAGGCCGTAGCGGCGCACGAATGCGTGGTCGGCGACCAGCCAGGCCTGCACGGGCTGGCCCGTTGGGGTGGCGTCGATGAGCGCGCGCGTGAAGTCGTAGTAGGAGTCCGCCTCGCTCACGAAGCGCCGGCCGGCCGCGGTGACCGCGATCACACCCGGCTTGGCACGCTCGATGAGGTGCGGGAAATGCGCCACGCTGCCATCGGCGCGCGGCACCAGCGACACGGGCGCCAGGGCCGCGGCGTGAGCGAGATCGCCGCGCACGCGCGCGCCGGCGCGCTCGCCCATCCGCAGGCCGTCGCCGGTGGCGCTGCGTGCGGCGGCCGACCAGTGTTCGTGGCCCGTGGGCGCGTGCGGCAGCAGGTCGCGCTTGCGCGCCGTGTCGTGGGGGAAGCCACCGCAGGCCAGCACCACGCCGCGCGCGGCGCGGATGTCGCGCCACGCGCCGTCAGCGCCCTGCACGCGCGCGCCGTTCACGCGACCCTCTTCGTCACGCAGCAGCTCGCGCGCGGCCGTGTCCAGCAGCATCGCCACGCCGGCTTCGAAGGCCGAGGCGGCCAGCGCGGCCACCAGCGCGTTGCCGTTGACCAGCCGCTGGCCCCGGCCGTGCACCAGCCGGTCGCGCGCATGCGCCAGCACGCGCCGCGCCACGTAGAAGAACGAGCGCGGTGCGTGCAGCGCATTCAGGTAATGCCGCAACTCGGCCCCCGACGCGATGCCCATGCCCCACAGCGTCGTCTCGGCCAGCGGCGGCTTGAGCTGCGCCAGCCGAGGGCCCAGGCGCCTGCCGTCGAACGGCGCGGCGCAGACCGAGCGACCGCCGGTGGCCGCATGCGGCTGGCGCCCGTGGAAGTCGGGCACTGCATTGCCGTCGATGAACTGCAGCGCGGTGTGGCGGCGAAAGAACTCCACCATGCGCGGCGCAGCGTCCAGATACGCGCGGGCGCGGGGCTCGTCGAAACGCGCACCGAGCTCCTCGCGCAGGTAGGCCAGCGGCGCTTCGGCGGGTTCGTCGATGCCGGCTTCTCGCGCCAGCGGATTGCGCGGCACCCACATCCAGCCGCCCGACCAGGCCGTGGTGCCGCCGTACTGCGGCTCCTTCTCGACCACGATGACCGACAGGCCCAGATGCGCGGCCGTGACGGCCGCCGACAGGCCGCCCGCGCCCGAGCCGACGACCAGCAGGTCGCACTGCAGTTCGGCACTCATCGCTTGTCGCCCTTCGCTCGAATGCGCAACGTGTTCATGGCGCGTAGATCGCGCGGCGTTCGCCCGCGTCTCCGCCCTGCGCGCCGCTGCGGCTGCGGAAGAAGGGCGACGCGCCGCTGGCGGCGGCCAGCCGGGCGGCCGTGGCCAGCAATTCGGGCGCGAGGGCGTGCATGCGCTCTTCGGTGAAGCGCGCCGAAGGTCCGGCCACGCTCACCATGCCCAGCGGACGGGGCTGGCCCGAGAGGCGCACCGGAGCCGCCATGGCCGACAGGCCGGCGGTGTAGGTGTCGACCGTGACGCTGTAGCCGCGCGCGCGGGTGTCCTTCACCGCCTGCATCACGGCCTGCAGCGAGGTGGGCGCATTGGGCCCGTAGTCGGCCGGATCGCCCAGCCCCTGGCGTGACACCAGCGCCAGCGCCTCGTCGTCGGTCAGTGCCGACATCAGGGCCCAGCCGGAGGACGAGCACGACAGCCGCGCGTCGCTGCCCATGTCGGGGTCGTAGCGCAGGCCCTGGCGCGCGCCCTGCGACCGCGCCACCCAGGTGAGCCGGTCGCCGTCCAGCACCGACAGCCGCACCAGTTCGCCCGAGGCGGCGGCCAGGTGGTCCAGCAATGGCTGGCCAATGTCGACGATGCCGGTGTTGCTGAGGTAGGTGAGGCCCATCGACACCAGCTTCGTCGTGAGCATGTAGTCGCCATGCCCTCGCGTTTGCGTGACGTAGCCGCAGCGCACCAGGTCTGCGAGCAGGCGGTGGACGGCGCTGTTGGGGATGTCCAGACGCTCGGCGATGACGCTGAGCTCCATGGGCTCGCCCTGCGAGGTCAGCAGTTCGAGGATGCCGAGGGTGCGTTCGAGGATGCCGTTCATGTCGATCAATTTTCCGGAATCATATTCAAAATTGGAAATATTTTCCAGTCATGCTACATTCGCGCCGCATTCCGGGGTTCGGCAGCGGCCCGCCCCGTCCCGACGGACCCAGCAAAGAGACAGAAGCCATGCAGATTCCTCTCGACGGCGCTACGCGCGTGCACTACATCGTGGGCGATCCCATCGCCCAGGTGAAATCGCCCGGCGGCGTGACGGCCGACTTCCACCAGGCCGGCCTCAACGCGGTGGTGGTGCCCGCCCATGTGGTGCCGGCCGACCTCGCGGCGTGGGCGGCCGGCGTGTCGCTGGCTCGCAATGTGGACGGCATCATCGTCACGGTGCCGCACAAGTTCGCCTTCCACGCGTTGTGTGCTACGGCCTCGGAGCGCGCCACCTTCCTGGGCGCCGTCAACACCCTGCGCCGCAATGCCGATGGCAGCTGGCACGGCGACATGTTCGACGGCCTGGGCTACGTGCGTGCCATGGCGCTCAAGGGTTGCGATGTGGCCGGCCGGCGCGTGCTGCTGGTGGGCGCGGGCGGGGCCGGCTCGGCCATCGCGCATGCGGTGGTGATGGCCGGCGCGGCGCAACTGGTGATCCACGACGAGAGCGACAGCCGTCGCGACACGCTGGTGGCGCGGCTGGCCGTGCTGGGCCGCGGCGAGGTGCTGGCCAGCCGCACGGGCCGGCCGGCCGCCGCTGGTTTCGACATCGCACTCAACGCCACTCCCATGGGTATGCAGGCGGGCGACCCGCTGCCGTTCTCGCTGGAGGGTGCGGGCGCCGACACCTTCGTGGGCTGCGTCGTCACGCAACCGTCGGTGCCGCCGGTGATCGCCCAGGCGCGCGCGCTGGGTTGCGAGACCAGCACCGGCGCCGACATGTTCGCCCAGGTGCGCGAACTGATGGTGGCCTTCCTGCGCGGCCAGGACACGCCATGATCGACACCCGGCTGTCGTCGCATGCGGAGGGCGCCGCCTTCGACGTGGTGGTGATCGGCGCGGGTGGCGCGGGCCTTTCGGCAGCGCTGTTCGCCTCGCTGGCCGGCGCGCGCGTGCTGCTGGTGGAGCGCACCGGCTACGTGGGCGGCACCACGGCGTTCTCGGCGGGCACGACGTGGGTGCCGCTGTCGGCGCCCGGCCTGGCCGTGGCGCCGGGCGACACGGCCGATACGGTGCTGGGCTTTCTCGATCACGCCGTGGGCGAGCGCTCGCCGCGCGCGCTGCGCGAAGCCTTCGTGGCGCACGGCGCGCAGGCCGTGGCCGAGCTCGAACGCCATACGGCGATGCGCTACCAGGTGCGCCGCTTCCATCCCGATTACCTCTCGGAACTGGAAGGCTCGGCCACGGCCGGCCGCGCCATCGAGCCCGTGCCCTTCGACGGCCGCCTGCTCGGCGACGACCTGCGGCTGGTGCGCCCGCCCATCCCCGAATTCACGGTGCTCGGCGGAATGATGGTGGACCGCGACGACATCGGCCACCTGCTGGGTTTCACGCGTTCGCTGACCTCGCTGCGGTACGTGCTGCGCATCCTCGCGCGCCATGCGGGCGACCGATTGCGCCACGGGCGCGGCACACGCCTGGTCATGGGCAACGCGCTGGTCGCGCGAATGCTGTATTCGCTGCGCGAGCGCGGCGTGCCGCTGGTCACGCACACCGACCTGCGCGCCTTGCGCCGCGATGCCTCCGGCGCGATCACCGGCGTGTTGCTGGCGCAGGACGGCGACGGCGGCACGACCGAGCGCGCCTTCTCCGTGCACGGTGGCGTGGTGCTGGCCAGCGGCGGCTTCAACCGCCACCCCGCGCGGCGCGCCGAGCTGTTGCCGGGTATTGACGCCCACTGGTGCCCGGGTGCGCCCGGGCACACCGGCAGCGCGCAGGATCTGGCGCTGGCCGCCGGCGCACGGCTGGGGCAGGGCCATCGCACGCATGCATTCTGGGCGCCGGTCTCCACGCGCATGCGCGCCGACGGCAGCACGGCCGTGTTTCCGCACTTCGCCATGGATCGCGGCAAGCCCGGCATGCTGGCGGTGGATGCGCACGGACAGCGCTTCGTCAACGAATCCACCTCCTATCACCTGTTCGGCCGCGCCATGCAGGACGCAGCCCGCCCCGCCGTGCCGGCCTGGCTGGTCTGCGACGCGGCGGCGCTGCGCCGCTATGGCCTGGGCATGGTGCGGCCTGGCGGGCGCGGGCTGGCCCCCTATCTGGCCGACGGCTACCTGCAGCAGGGCGACACGCTGGCCGCGCTGGCCGGCCGCATCGGCGTGCCGGCCGCCGCGCTCGAAGCCACGGTGCAGTCGTTCAATGCCATGGCGCGCGCGGGCGACGACGCCGGCTTCGCGCGCGGCACCACGGTCTACCAGCGTGCGAACGGCGATGCCGGCTGGCCCGGCCCCAATCCTTGCCTGGGCGAACTGACGCAGGCACCCTTCTATGCGGTGCGGCTCGTGCCCGGCGACATCGGCGCCACGACCGGCCTGGTGACCGATGCGAACGCGCGCGTGCTGGGGGATGGCGACCAGGCCATCGCCGGCCTCTATGCCTGTGGCAACGACATGAACTCGATCATGGCGGACACCTATCCGGCACCGGGCATCACGCTCGGGCCCGGCCTGGTGTTCGCGCGCCAGGCCGCGCGAGATGCCTGCCGCCGCGCCGGGGTGCTGCCGAAGGAGACCGTGTGAACGGTGCCGCCGCGCGTGCGGGCGGGATGAGCGGACCTGTGGGGTTCGTGCGCACCGCCTCAGATCAGCGGCCGCAGCGCCGCCGCTGTCTCGCGCAGCACGCCCAGCACGCGCGCCACGGCGGCGTCGCTGCTTTCCTGGCCGATGGGCATGGTCACGTTGAGCGCGCCCACCAGCTGGCCCCGCGCATCGCGCAGCGGCACGGCGATGCCGCGGTAGTTGAGTTCGAGTTGCTGCTCGGACAGCGCCCAGTCCTGCTGGCGGATGCGTGCGAACTCGGCGCGCATGTGCTCGGGGTTGGTGATGGTGAAGCTGGTGTAGGTGCGCAGCGTGTTGCGGGCCAGCCAGTCCGGCGCGCCCGGCGGCTCGCGCCAGGCCAGCATCAGCATGCCGGCGGCGGTGACGTGCGCTGGCGTGCGCGCCCCCAGCACGAAGCCGGTGTTCATGGCCCGATTGGGACCGTTGCGGGCCACGTAGACCACGTCGTCGCCATCCAGCGCCGACAGGTAGGCGATCTCCTGCGTGCCGGCCGTGATGCGTTGCAGGAAGGGCTGCACCAGCTTGGCCAGCCGCGACGATTCGATGAACGCCTGGCCCAGGCGCAGCACGCGCGGCGTCAGCCAGAACAGCTTGCCATCGCTGCCCACGTAGCCCAGGTGGAGCAACGTGAGCAGGTGGCGGCGCGCGGCGGTGCGCGTCATGCCCACGCGCTCGCCCATCTGCGCGGCGGTCAGGCGCGGTGTGGCGTCGCCGAAGGCTTCGAGGATGGCCAGGCCTTTCTCGAGCCCGGCGATCCAGTCGCGCCGCAGCAGCGGGCTGTCGGCTGCGGGGCCGTCGAGCGAAGGGGGTGCGTTGGGGGCCTGGATGCGTGTCATGGCGGCTCTGAGACAAACCCTAGTTACGAATGCTTGTCGAACATTTCCGTTCGATCATCGATCAGCAGCCGTCGGCTAAGCTCGAACGCCGCACGTTGCACTGGGAAAATCCTGACAAATCAAGTCAATCTGATCGATCAGCGCACACGCATGTCAGCATACCGCACAGAAAACGCTTCTCCGGTGATCCGGGGGACGACCGACGTCTATCTCATCGTCGGCGATCCCGTGGAGCAGGTGAAGGCGCCGGAAATCTTCAACCGTGTGTTCGCGCAGACGGGTGTCGACGCCGTGCTGGTGCCCGCGCAGGTGGCGCCTGCACAACTGGAGAATTTCGTGCGCACCGTGCTGGGCGCGGGCAACATCAAGGGCCTGTGGGTGGCGATTCCGCACAAGGCGCCGATCACGCAATGGCTGGACCGCTGCACCGACCTGGGCCGTCTGGCCGGCGCCGTCAACGGCGTGCGCCGCGAAGCCGATGGCAGCCTCACGGGTGGCCTGTTCGACGGTGAAGGTCTCAAGGGCGCGCTGCGCTTCCATGGCACCAGCGCCACCGGCCGCCGCGTGCTGGTGCTGGGCGCGGGCGGCGGCGCGGCCGCCATCGCCGCCTCGCTCGCGCTGGGTGACGATGCCGCGGCCGAGATCGCGCTGTTCGACCCGGTGCCCGGCAAGGCCGAGGCCGTGGCCGCGCGCATCCGCGCCGGCAGCGCCACGCCCGTGCGCGCGGTAGCGTCTTCCGACCCGGCGGGCTTCAGCCTGGTGGTGCATGCCTCGCCCCTGGGCATGAAGGCGGGCGATCCACTGCCGCTGGACGTGTCGCGGCTGGACGCGGACGCCGAACTGATCGACATCCTCATGAAGAACCAGCCCACGCCGCTGGTTCGCGCCGTGCGCGCACGTGGCCTGAACGCCTGGGCCGGCTTCGAGATGCTGATCCAGCAGGCGCCGCTGTACCTGGAGTTCTTCGGCTTCCACGATGCCGCCGCGCGCGTGCGCGCCGACGCCGGCTTCCTGCGCGAGCAGATCTATCCGCCCGAGTTGCTGCGCGAGGTGTCGCCAGCCGGCTGACGCTTCCTGCCATCGCCAACGCTTTTCCTCAACCACCATCAATCGCACACCACCAAGGAGACAGATGATGAACAAGCGCTTCACCCTCAAGCTGATCGCCGCCAGCGCGCTGCTGGCCACGGCCGGCACGGGCTTTGCCCAGAGCACGATCAAGATCGCCAACATCGTGGAACTGTCGGGCGGCGGCGCCACGGCGGGCACCAACTTCAAGAACGGCGTCGAGCTGGCCATCAAGGAAATCAACGCCGCCGGCGGCATCCTGGGCAAGAAGATCCAGTCGTCCACCTTCGACACGCAGTCCAACCCCGGCGTCGCCAAGGGCCTGACGCAGAAGGCGGTGGACGACGACGTGTTCGCCATCTTCGGTCCGGTGTTCTCCGGCTCCATCATCGTGAGCATGGCCGAGAGCCGCCGTGCCGAAATCCCGAACTGGACGGGCGGCGAGGCCGCCAACATCACCACGCAGGGCAACCCCTACGTGTTCCGCACCAGCTTCACCCAGGCCACCGCCATGCCCAAGGTGGCCAAGTACATCACCACCAAGTCCAAGAACCTGGCGGTGCTGTACGTGAACAACGACTTCGGCAAGGGCGGCCTCGACATGATCAAGAAGGCGCTGGCGGGCTCGCCCACGAAGATCGCCGCCGAGGTGTCGACCGAGCCGGGCCAGGTGGACTGGTCGGCCGCCGTGCTGCGCGCCAAGAACAGTGGCGCCGACGCCGTGTTCGTCTACACCAACGAAGAGGAATCGGCCCGCGCGCTGCGCGAACTGCGCAAGCAGGGCTGGGACAAGCCCATCATCGGCGAGACCACGCTCACCGGCCAGAAGGTGATCGAGCTCGCGGGCGAAGCCGCCAACGGCGCCATCGCCCACGTGGGCCTGACGGTGGACGCGCCCAACCCCGAGATGCTGAAGTTCAAGGCCAAGTTCTACCAGGACTACAAGTACATCAGCGACCACAACGGCATCAAGGGCTACACCGGCGTCTACACGCTCAAGGCCGCGATCGAGAAGGTGGGCAAGCTCGACCGCAAGGCCGTGGCCAAGGCCATGCACGGCATCACGATCAGCGCCGCCAAGTACCCCGGCGTGATCATGGACGTGACGTTCGACCAGAACGGCGACCTCGACCGCGAGAGCTACATGGTCGAAGTCAAGGGTGGCAAGCAGGAAGTCGTGGCCACGCTGCCGCCGCTGAACGCGCCGGCCAGGAAGTAAGAAAGCAGCGCAGTTTCGAGCGAGAGAGAGATGACCGACTTCCTTCAGCTTTTCTTCAGCGGCCTGGCGACAGGCAGCATCTACGCACTGGCGGCGCTGGGCTTCACCCTGCTGTGGCAGGCAGCGGGCACGATCAACTTCGCGCAGGGCGAATTCGTGATGCTGCCAGCCTTCATGATGATCGGCTTCATGGGGCTGGGCGCACCCCTGCTGGTCGCCTTTGCCCTGGCCGCCATCGTGTCGGTGCTGGTGCTGGGCTGGGCCTTCAAGAAGTCGGTCGTCGATCCGCTGCTGCGGTTCGGGATGATGCCGATCGTGGTGGCGACCATCGGGCTCTCGCTGGTGATGAGGAACGGCGTGCGCGCGGGCTACTCGGCCGAGGCGCATCCGTTCCCCAGCCTGTTCGGCGACGAGCTGTTCCGCGTGGCGGGTGTCGTCATCACCGCGGCCGACCTCGGCACGCTGGTGCTGGCGCTGCTCATCGTGCTGGGCACGCAGGCCTTCCTGGCCAAGACAGTGACCGGCCGCGCCATGCAGGCCGTCGCGCAGAACACCGAGAGCGCCTCGGTGCTGGGCATCAACGTGCCGCGCATGATCTTCTACACCTTCGCGATCAACGCGGTGCTGGCCTGCGCTGCGGCGCTGCTGGTCACGCCCACTTATCTGGCCAAGTTCGACATGGGCGAGGGCCTGGGCACCAAGGCGTTCTTCGCCGCCATCATCGGCGGCTTCAACAACTCGCGCGGCGCGCTGCTGGGCGGGCTGATCGTGGGCGTGTCGGAAAACCTGGCCGCTGCCTACATCTCGCCGGCCTACAAGGACGCGGTCGCCCTCGTCATCTTCATGGTGGTCATCCTCTTCAAGCCGCAGGGTCTGCTGGGCAAGAAGGTAGAGCGCAAGGTCTGAACGAGAACGCGGAAGACAACAACCATGAAGAAGACATATCTCATCGCGCTGGCCGTCGCGGCCGTGCTGCTGCTGGTCACGCCGCTGTTCCTCAAGAACTACGGCATCTACCTGCTCACCTACTGGCTGGTGTTCGTCATCGCCACCATGGGCCTGAACCTCACCGTGGGCTACGCCGGCCAGAAATCGCTGGGCCACGCCGCTTTCTTCGGCATCGGCGCCTACACGGTGGCCATCCTCATGAAGGCCGGCATCAGCTGGTGGATCGGCGCGCCGCTGGCGGCGGCGCTGTGCTTCGTGGTCGGCCTGGCGCTGGGCTTTCCGGCGCTGCGCGTGCAGACCATCTATCTCGCGTTCGCCACGCTGGGCTTCAACACCGCCGTGTGGCTGTTCATCCGCAACGAGGAGTGGCTCACGGGCGGCACCTTCGGCATCAACAACGTGGCGCGGCCCGAGCTGTTCGGCATCTCGCTGGAGCGCAATCTGCCGTACTACTACTTCGTGCTGGCCGTGACGGTGCTGCTGTCGCTGCTGCTGCTGGGCCTGCTGCGCAGCCCCTGGGGCAAGGCGTTCACCGCGCTGCGCGACAACCCGATCCGCGCCGAGAGCCTGGGCGTGAGCATCCGCAGCTACACGCTGCTGTCGTTCGCCATCGGCGCGGCCTATGCCGGCATCGCCGGCGCGCTGTTCGCCTCGCTGGTGCAGTTCATCGAGCCGGCACCGTTCGCCGTGGCGGCCTCGATCATGATGTACCTGATGGTCGTCGTCGGCGGCCCGGGCTACTTCTTCGGCCCGGTGCTCGGCGCCGCGATGGGCGTGGTCGTGCCCGAATGGATCCGTGACGTGCCCGGCGTGGCCAACTGGTACCTGCCGCTTTTCGGCGCCGCCGTGGTGGCGCTGATGGTCTGGCTGCCCGACGGCCTGTTGAGCCTGCCCGACCGCATCCGCGACAAGCGCGCCTCGCGCGAGGCCAATGCCGCGCGCCAGGCTGCTGCTGCCGCGCAAGGCAAGGGAGCACAAGCATGACCAGCCTGAACGCCGCACGGCCGCCCGAAGGCGTGAGCACCCCCTCGGGGGGCAGCGCAGTACACGAAGTGACAAGCGTGGGGGCCTCATTGCTCAAAGTCACCGACCTCAAGAAGTCCTACGGCGCCATCCAGGCCGTGGGCGGCGTGAGCTTCGAAGTCCAGCCCGGAGAAATCTTTGGGGTGATCGGTCCCAATGGATCGGGCAAGACCACGCTGTTCAATTCCATGCTCGGCCAGATCACGCCCGACGCGGGCCGCATCGAGCTCAAGGGCGAGGACGTCACGCGCCTGGGGCCGCTGGCGCTCAGCCGGCGTGGCGTGGGCCGCACCTTCCAGACGCTGCAGGTGTTCGGCAAGATGTCGGTGCGCGACAACCTGCTGGTGGCCGCGCAGGAGCACCACGGCAGCATGTTCAGCCGCATGTTCGCGCCCGGCGATTCGGGCCTGGGCGCCAAGGCCGACGCGCTGATCGACCGCTTCCGCATCCGCCATGTGGCCCATCTCAAGGCGGGCACGCTGTCGTATGGCCAGCAGAAGCTGGTGGACATCGCCATGGCCTTCATGAGCGAACCCGACCTGGTGCTGCTCGACGAGCCCTGCGCCGGTGTGAACCCGAGCCTGGTGGGCGGCATCTCGACGCTGCTCAAGGACCTCAACCGCAACCCCGCCTCGGGCAAGAAGACCAGCTTCGTGGTGATCGAGCACAACATGGACTTCGTGATGGACCTGTGCCACCGCATCATGGTGATGGTGGAAGGCCGCGTGATGGCCATCGGCACGCCGGCCGAAATCCGCGCCAACAAGCAGGTGCTCGACGCCTATCTGGGAGCCTGACGATGAGCCAAGACAACACCCAAGGCATGGGCCATCCCGCCATCGAGTTCGACGACGTCGTCGCCGGCTACAAGGACTTCATGATCCTCAACAACCTGAGCTTCAAGGCCAGGCGCGGATCGATCACGCTGCTGCTCGGACCCAACGGCGCGGGCAAGTCCACGGTGCTCAAGACACTGTTCGGCATCCTCAAGCCGCGCCAGGGCCGCGTGCTGCTGGACGGCCAGGACATCACCGGCATCACCCAGAAAGAGCTGCTGGCCCAGGGCGTGGCCTTCGTGCCGCAGGGGCGCAACCTGTTCGGCCAGCTCACGGTGTGGCAGAACCTGGAGCTCGGTGGCATCACGCTGGGCATGAAGACCACGCACGAGCGTATTCCCGAGGTGCTGGAGTTCTTCCCGCGCGTGAAGGAGCGGCTGCACAGCATGGCCTCGAGCCTGTCGGGCGGCGAGCAGAAGCAGCTGGAGATCGGCCGCGCGTTGCTGCTGCGGCCCAAGGTGCTGCTGATCGACGAGCCCTCCATCGGCCTGTCGCCCATCGTGGTGCAGGACGTGTTCAAGCTGCTGCGCCGGCTCGCCGACCAGGGCACCACGGTGCTGATGGTGGAGCAGAATGTGAAGAGCGCGCTCAAGATCTCCGATGACGCCATCGCGCTCGAATCCGGCCGCATGGTGCTGCACCGCCCGGCGGCCGAATTGCTGGCCGATCCCGACATCGAACGGCTGTTCCTCGGCGGCGCGCACGCGGCGGCGGTGGCCGCGGCCGGCGCCCCGGCCTGACTGCGGCCCCCGGCCCTTCCTCACAACTCATTTCCAAGGAGTTTCGTGGCAATGAATGCACCCCACAACCCCGACGCCGACGGCCAGCTGCGCGAGCCGCTGCAGGCTTCGTTCAGCGATGCGGCCAACCCGGTCGGCCTCGACGGCGTCGAGTTCATCGAGTTCGCCGCGCCGCGCCCGCAGGCGCTGGGGCAGGTGCTGGAGATGATGGGCTTCCGTCCGGTGGCGCGGCACCGATCTCGCGAAGTGCTGCTGTACCGGCAGGGTGGCCTCAACGTGATCGTCAACGCCGATCCGCTCGATGCCCGGGGCGCCGCCCACGGCAGCGACGAGCCGGCCATCGCCGCGATCGCGCTGCGTGTGCGCGATGCGCGCGCGGCCTACGACTACGCCCGTGAGCGCGGCGCCTGGGAAGTGCCCACCAAGGCCGACGTGATGGAGCTCAACATACCCGCCATCCACGGCGCGGGCGGCAGCCGCATCTACTTCATCGACCGCTGGCGCGAGTTCTCGATCTACAACGTCGACTTCGTGCCCATTCCCACGGTGGACCAGAATCCGCCCGCGGTGGCCGGCGCGCATTTCTTCGGCGTGGTGCAGTACATCGGCGTGGGGCGCAGCTACGACTGGATCGAGTTCTATGCCGAGCTGTTCGGCTTCACCGAAATACCGGACGACGAGCGCTTCGGCATCATGCCCAAGGGCAAGCTGCTCAAGAGCCCGGCCAGCGAGGGCGGCGACGGCTTCATGATCCAGCTGATCGAGCCCGACGCGCTGGTGCTCGACGGCGAGGAGAAGCTCCAGCGCATTGGCATCGGCGTGCCCGACGTGCTGGCGGCCGTGCGCGAGTTCCGCCGCCTGGGCATGGAGTTCGTCGAGACGCCGGCTGCGCACACCGAATCGCGCGGCGCCATCACCAAGACGTATCTGGGCTCGGTGGTGTTCGAGCTGGTCCATTCCGCCAAAGCCTGAGAGCACGTGATATGAGTGTTCACATCTCCGGCTTCGGCATGGACACCATCACGCTGGCCGGCCCGCTCGAGGCCAAGCTGGCGGCGATGAAGGGCGCGGGCTTCTCGCAGGTGATGCTCAAGGCCAACGACCTCGTGGGCCACCCCCAGGGCCTGGACGCCGCCGTCGCGGCCGTCAAGGCCAGCGGCCTGCGCGGCACGGGCTTTCAGGTGCTGCGGGATTTCGAAGGCCTCTCGGGCCACCTGCACAGCTACAAGATCGACATCGCGAAATCGATGCTGCAGATGTGCGCGGCGCTGGGCTGCAAGGTGCTGCTGTGCTGCTCGTCCACCTCGCAGCACGCCACGGGCGACATGGACCACATCGCGCGCGACCTGCGCAAGCTGGCCATGCTGGCGTTGCCGCTGGGTATCAACATCGCCTACGAAGGCCTCTCGTGGGGCCGCACCATCAACGAGTACACCACGGCCTGGGACGTGGTGGCTCGCGCCGACTGTCCCAACCTGGGCGTGGGGCTGGACAGCTATCACATCTTCGCCGCCGGGACCTCGCTCGAATACATCGAGGACATCGATCCGGCGAAGATCTTCCTGGTGCAACTGGCCGACTTCATGTGGCAGGAAACGCCCACCTTCCAGGACCGCATGACCACGGCGCGCACCTTCCGCGTCTTCCCTGGCGAAGGCGTGCACAGCGAGGCGCTGGTCGATCTGGTGCAGCGCCTGGATGCGCTGGGCTACCGGGGCGACTACAGCTTCGAAGTCTTCAACGACGACTACCTGAACCTGCCGCTGCCCACGGTGGCCGAGCGCGCGCGCAAGAGCGCGGTGTGGCTGGCCGAGGGTGTGCTGCGCCGCTCCACGCCGTTGCCCGGTGCGATGCGGCTGAAAAAATAGCTCGCCCCCAGAGATTTGGACTCGTCACCAGGCTGCGCTCGCTTCGTGTGCTTCGCCAACCCCCTACCGGGGGCAACACCGACGGCCCGGCGGAGCCGGTTCCGTGGTGTTCCTGGTCCCGATTCGTGCTGCGCGGAGATTTGCTCATGACCTCTTCCATTTCCATCGCCGTGGCCGGCGCGGGCGCGATCGGCCGGCGCCATGCCGAACTGCTGGCGGCCTCGCCGCGCGCCCACCTGGCTGCCGTGGCCGATCCGTCACCCGCCAGCGTGACCTGGGCGGCGGAGCAGGGGGTGCCGCACTACCCGGCGCTCGACGCGCTGCTGGCGTCCGGCACGCGCATCGACGGCGTCATCCTCGCCACGCCCAACCACCTTCACGTGCCGGGCGCGCTGGCCTGCGCCGCGCATGGCGTGCCCGCGCTGATCGAGAAGCCCGTGGCCGACACCGTGGCGGGCGGCCGCGTGCTGGCCGATGCCGTGGCGCGCGCCGGCGTACCCATGCTGGTGGGCCACCACCGCCGCCACAGCCACACGCTGCTGCGCGCGCGCGAGGTCATCGCCGCTGGTGGCCTGGGCCGCATCGTCACGGTGATGGGCAGCGCGCAGTTCGCCAAGCCCGACGCGTATTTCGAAGGTGGCCCGTGGCGCAGGGTGAAGGGCGGCGGCCCCATCCTCATCAACCTGATCCACGAGATGGACAACCTGCGCTACCTGTGCGGCGAGGTCGAATCGGTGCACGCCATCGCCTCCAGCGCCGTGCGCGGCTTCGAGGTGGAAGACTCGGCCGTGATCAGCCTGCGCTTTGCCTCGGGCGCGCTGGGCAGCTTCACGCTGTCGGACACGGGCGCGGGCCCGTTCAGCTGGGAACTCACGTCGGGCGAGAACCGCGACTATCCGCACCAGGACGGCAGCGATTGCTATGTGGTCACCGGCACGCAGGGCTCGCTGGCCGTGCCCACCTTGCGCACCTGGCACTACGAAGGCGAGGCGAGCTGGTGGCGACCGCTGGCCCAGGGCCGCGAGGACGGCGCGCGCAACGATCCGCTGGCCGCGCAGCTCGACCACTTCTGCGACGTCATCGCGCGTACAGTAGCGCCTCGCGCCACCGTGGCCGATGCGCTGGAGAGTCTGCGCGTGGTCGAGGCCGTGCGCCTGTCCATCGAAACTGGCGCCAGCGTGGCGCCTTCCGACATCCAGTGAAACCGCCTGACGCCACCATGAAAACAGCCCTCGTCCTCAACGGCCCCAACCTCAACCTGCTGGGCACGCGCGAACCGGCGGTCTACGGATCGCAGACCCTGGCCGATGTCGAGAAGCTCTGCGAGGCCGCCTGCGCCCAGCATGGCTTCACGCTCGACTTCCGCCAGACCAACCACGAAGGCCAGCTCGTCGACTGGCTGCACGAAGCCGGCCGCGCGCAGGCCGCGGGCACGCTGGCCGGTGTCATCCTCAATGCCGGCGCCTACACGCACACCAGCGTGGCCCTGCACGACGCCATCAAGGGCACGGGCGTCACGCTGATCGAGCTGCACATCAGCAACGTGCACGCGCGCGAGGCGTTCCGCCACCACTCGTATATCTCGCCCGCCGCCAAGGCGGTGATGGCCGGCTTCGGCGTCAAGGGCTATCCGCTGGCGATCGCGGCACTGGCGGGGTTCTGAGCCGCCGACCCCGGCGCGAAATGAGAAAAGGGCCGGTGATACCGGCCCTTTGCGTTTCTCCAGTGGCGTGACCTTCACTCGATCTGGATGTTCGCCTCCTTGATGAGCTTGGACCACTTGTCGGTGTCGCGCTTCATCAGCGCCTCCAGTTCCGGGCGCGTGCTGGCCTGCAGGTCCACGCCCTGGTCCGACAGCTTCTTGCGCAGCGGCGCATCGGCCACTACCTTGCGCATTTCGGCGTTAAGCCGGTCGGCCACGGCAGAGGGCGTGCCCTTGGGCACGTAGAAGCCGTACCAGGTGCTGTATTCCATGCCCGGCACCGTGGCCGAGATCTGGGGCACCTTCGAGGTGTCGGCGCCGTCGCTCGGCGCGGTCAGTCCCAGGATGCGGATGCTGCCCTTGTCCACCAGCGGCTTGAGCGAGGGCATGCTGGAGAACATGGCCTGCACTTCACCCGAAGTGATGTCGATCATGATCTGCGAGGTGCCCTTGTAGGGGATGTGCGCCACGTCGGTCTTGGTGAGCGACTTGAACAGCTCCATGCCCAGATGGGCCAGGCCGCCCGTGCCGGCCGAGCCGAAGTTGACCTTGCCCGGGTTGGCGCGCGCGTAGTCCACCAGTTCCTTGACGCTCTTCACCGGCAGCTTGGCCGTCACGGCCAGCACGTGCGGGCTGGTGGACACGAGGCCCACGGCGTCGAGGCCGGCCAGGGCATCGGCGCTGGACTTCATCGTCAGCGGCTGGATGGTGACGTTGCCCGACGCGGCCATCAGCACCACGTGGCCGTCGGCGGGCGAGCGCACGACCGCGTTCATGGCCGGCACGCCGTGGCCGCCGCCCATGTTCTCGACCACCACGGTCTGGCCCAGCTGCGCGCCGAGCTTGAGCGCCACTTCGCGCGCCACGATGTCGGCCGGGCCGCCCGCGGCGAACGGCACGACCAGGCGGACCGGCTTGCTCGGCCAGGCCTGTGCCTGCGCCAGTCCCGACGCGGCGAGCAGCGCGGCACCGGCAGCGGCCGCGAGGAGGGAGCGTTTGGTCATCTTCATCATCTTCAAGGTCTCCTGGGGGTTGGAATCGGTTTGGTGAAAGAGGCAGGCGCGGCAACCAGCGCGGCCAGCAGGCCCAGGCTGGACACCAGCGCGATCGACAGCGCGGCAAAGGCCCAGCGCGGACCCGTGGCGGCCGACAGCGCGCCCACCATGAGATGGCCGATCGGCGCGCTGCCGATGAAGGCCATGCCATACAGGCCCACCATGCCGCCGCGCACGGCATCGGGGGCGCGGTGCTGCAGCGTGGCGTTGACGCATGTGGACGTGAACGTGAAGGTGAAGCCGATCAGCACGAAGCAGGGCGCGGCCAGGGCCGGCCACGCCGATGCGGCCACGCCGGCCAGTGCCGCCGCGCTGAGCCAGGGCGTGCACCGCAGCGCTGCTTCGCCCGGCGCGTGGCGCGAGGCCAGCAGCAGGGCTGCGCACAGCGAGCCCGCGCCCGCGCAACTGAAGAACAGGCCGGTGAAGGCGGCAGCCTGCCCGTACTCGCGCGCGGCCAGCACCGGAATCAGCGTCTGGTAGGAGCCCACGAACAGTCCCATGCATACCAGCGTGGGCAGGTAGCGGCGCGCGAACGCATCCTGCCGCGCGAAGCTCAGCGCGCCGCGCAGGCCGGCTGCGCGTGCCACGGGACCTGTGTGGACGTGCGCATGAAGGCCCGCCAGGCACAGGCGCATCAACAACAGCCCCAGCAGGTTGAGCACGAAGGCCGAGACGTGGCCGGCCAGCGAGAACACCACGGCCGCGATGGCCGGGCCCACCATGCGGCCCACGTTGAACACCACGGTGTTCATCGCAACTGCGTTGGGCAGGAGCGTGCGGTCGGCCAGCGAGGACGTCAGCAGCAGCTGGCGCGCAGGCATTTCCATGGCCGACAGCACACCCTGCACGCCGGCGGCCACCAGCAGAACCACCGGCGTGAGTCCGCGCGTGAACGCAATGGCCAGCAGCGTGGCGGTGACCAGCATCGAGCCCGCGAGCACGCGCAGCACGGTGGCGCGTGCCGTGGCCGGAGCGAGCCGGCTGCCGGTGAGCGGCCCCACCACCAGCGCCGGGCCGAACAGAAGGAAGTTCAGCACGCCCAGCATCACGGGCGAATGCGTCAATTCCCACAGCAGCAGGCTCAGCGTGATGTTCTGCACCCACGTGCCCAGCACCGACGCCACCTGGCCGGCCATGTAGCGACGGACACCGGGCTCGGCCAGGGCGGGGAACTGACGCAGCAGGGACAGCATGGGGGCGCTCAGCGCGCGGTGTCGTCCGCGAATTCCACGCCACCGGCCGCGAGTGCGTCGGCCAGCCAGGCGGCCACCAGCTCGCCGCGCGCGATGGCGGCCAGCCGGGCCTGTTCGCGCGCCAGCTTCGCGCCGGCGGCAGCCACGATCTGCTCGCGTCGTGCGGCGGGCACCACCACCACGCCGTCGTCGTCGCCGAAGATCCAGTCGCCCGGCCGCACCTCGACGCCGGCGCAATGCACGGGGTGGCCCACGCGCCCGGGACCTGCCTTGTGCGGCCCGGCCGGATGCACGCCGCAGGCGAAAGCCGGCAGACCGATGGCTGGCAGCTCGGCCACATCGCGCATCGCACCGTCGATCACCACGCCGGCCACGCCCGCAGCCTTCGCCTGCGTGGACATGATGCCGCCCATGAGGGCGCGCTCCAGGTGGGCCTGCCCGTCGATCACTAGCACGTCGCCGGGGCGCGCGCGCGACAGCGCGGCGTGGATGGCGAGGTTGTCGCCCGCAGGGACATGCACGGTCAATGCGGGCCCTGCCAGGCGCAGGCCGGGTGTGAGCGTGCGCAGGCGGCTGGCCAGCGGCAGCGCGCCGGAATCGGCCAGCAGGGTCGAGGTGATCCAGGCGTCGGCGGGGGAAGAAGGGGTCTTGGGAGAGATCATGGATTCTTCGAGGCAGGTGCCGCACCGTGGACCGGCGAAGCGGACGGAATTGTATTTAACGGAATGCCGTTGTATCTGGCAAAATCATGCCGAGGCCCGCTAATTGCACGGGCCAACAGATGGAGCAGGCAGATGGGCAACGACGGCGTGGTGGCAGTGGAGCGGGCGCTCGCGTTGCTGGATTGCTTCCGCCCCGGCGAGGAGCGCCTGGCCCTGGCCGGCTTCGCCGCGCGCGTGCCGCTGCACAAGACCACCATCTACCGCCTGCTCAACTCGCTCACGCGCGCAGGCTACGTGCTGCGGCAGGCCGATGGCAGCTACACGCTCGGCCCGCGGGTGCTGTACCTGGGCCGCGTGTACGAGCGCGGCTTCCGCATGTCCGACTGGGTGATGCCGCGCCTGCAGGAACTCTCGCATCAGACCGGCGAGACCGCCACCTGGTACGTCGAGAGCCAGGGCCAGCGCCTGTGCCTGTTTCGCGTGCAGCCCCAGGAAGGAATGCACCAGCACATGATCCAGGGCAGCCTGAGCCCGTTCGACGACAGCTCGACTGGCCAGGTGTTCCGCCACTTCGGCGAGGCCGGCAGGCACGCGCTGGGCGAACGCGCGCCGCGCCTGCCTACCTTCTCCACGGGTGTGCGCGATGGCTATACCTCGTCGCTCTCGGTACCGGTATTCGGACAGGACGACCAGTTCATGGGCGCGATGACGCTGTCGGGCCTGGCCGACCGCATCGCCACCGGCCGCAAGGGCTTTGCGCCGCTGCTGCTGGCGCAGGCAGAATCGCTGGGTGCCGCGCTCGGGGCGTCTGCCGCGTTGCGGTCACGCCTCTATGCGAAGGCCGCGCCAGCGCGTGCGCCGGCTCCAGTGCCCCGCAAGAAGAAAGCTCCTTCCGCTTGATCACCTCACCGTCCCACCCATCGACCGGTCCGGCCACGCCCGCGCTGCCAGCGGCCGCGTCGCAGTTGCTGACCGAAGCCACGCGCCTGACCACGCCGTGCGGCGACGGACACATCGTCTGGCACGCCTGGGGTCCGGCGAGAGGCCGGCCCGTGCTGCTGTTGCACGGCGGCAGCGGCAGCTGGACGCATTGGCTGCGCAGCATCGCGCCGCTGGTGGCTGCCGGCCGCCGCGTGATCGCACCCGACCTGCCGGGGTTCGGCGATTCGGCCAGGCCGCCCTCCGGCGAAGACGCCGATGCCATGCCCGAACCGCTGGAAGCGGGTCTTTCCACCGTCGTGGGCGATGAGCCCATCGACATCGTCGGCTTCTCGTTCGGCGGCATGCTGGCCGGCCTGTGGGCCGCGGCGTATCCGAGGCGGGCGGCGCGCCTCGTGCTGGTGGGCCCCCCCGCCATGGGCGTGGCTGACAGCCGCCAGGTGGATCTGCGCGCCTGGCGCCACCTGCCCGAGGGTGCCGGGCGCGACGCCGTGCACCGCCACAACCTGGCGGTGCTCATGCTGCACGACCCGGCGGCGGTGGACGACGAGGCGCTGGCCCTGCACCGCGCCAACGTGCTGCGTGACCGCCTGCCGCGCCGCCGCCTGGCGCGCACGCGCGCACTGGCCGAGGCGCTGGCTTGCGTGCGGTGCCCCGTGTACGCGATCTATGGCGAACATGACGCCATCCACGCCGGCCACGCGGCCGAACTCACGCGCGCCTTCACGGCCGCCACACCGCGCTTCGTGCGCCTGCACTGGATCGCCGGTGCCGGCCACTGGGTGCAGCACGAGCGGCCCGAGGCTTTCAACGCCGCACTGGCCGAGGCCCTGGCCTGACGGCCCGACGATGACCCCCTGTTCCAGCCCGAGACGAGGAGACCCCCGATGAGATTCAAGATGGCCCACAACTCGCTGTTCGCGATCCTGCTGCGATCGGCCTGGTGGTGGAGCCTGCTCATCGCCTGCCTGCTGGTGGCGGTGGCGCATGCGCTGCTGCCGCGCGACTACGCCATCGTGGGCTCGCTGTCGGCCGTGCCCTTCCTGGGCATCGGCGCGGTGGCCGCATGGCGTCAGTGGCGCCGCCCCAGCGAGCGCCAGGTGCAGGCCACGCTGGATGCCGCAGGCGCGCTGCCGTTCAAGGACTTCGCCCGACTGCTGGCTGATGCCCTGCGCCGCGATGGCCACGAGGTGACGCTGCTCAACGGCGGTGCCGCCGACCTCCGGCTGGAGAAGAACACCCGCGTGGTGCTGGTGTCCGCGCGCCGCTGGAAGGCCGTCACCGTGGGCGCCGAGCCGCTGCGCGAACTGGCCGCCGCCGCGCGAGCCGCGCAGGCCGATGCTGCCTGGTACGTCGGGCTGGGCGATCTCACTGACAACGCGCGCAGCCAGGCCGCCGGCGACGGCACGCGCCTGATCGGCCGCGACGAGCTCGCGCGGCTGTTGCACGGCCTGGTGCCCTCCGCCGGGCAAGGGCGTTGAAGACGGCGCAGAATCCGCCTTCTTTCCCATTCAGGATCACGCCATGCAGCGCGCCCTCAAGATCGATTTCGTTTCCGACATCTCGTGCCCCTGGTGCGCCATCGGCCTGTCGGCGCTGGAGCAGGCCATCGAGCGCGTCGGCCCCGAAGTGCGCACCGAGCTGCACTTCCAGCCGTTCGAACTCAACCCGAACATGCCCGCCGGCGGGCAGGACGTGGGCGAGCACCTGGCTCAGAAGTACGGCTCCACGCCCGAGCAGCAGGCCGCCGCGCGCGAGGCCATCCGCCAGCGTGGCGAGGGCGTGGGCTTCACCTTCCGCAAGGAAGGGCGTGGCCGCATCTACAACACATTCGATGCGCACCGCCTGCTGCACTGGGCCGACCTCGAAGGCGCGCCGGGCCAGCAGCACGATCTGAAGAAGGCGCTGATGGTGGCCCATCACGGCGAAGGTCAGAGCCCCGAGTCGCACGACGTGCTGCTGGCGGCCGTGCGCGCCGTGGGGCTGGACGAGGTCCGGGCAAAGGCCGTGCTGGCCAGCGACGAATTCGCCGCCGACGTACGCGAGCGCGAGGCCATGTACCAGCAGGCCGGCATCCACTCGGTGCCCGCCATCATCTTCAACGACCGCCATCTGATCTCCGGCGGCCAGCCGGTCGAGGTGTTCGAGCGGGCGTTGCGCGAGCTGTCGGCCAGCGAAGGCTGAGTCATGCTGCCGCCCGATGAACAACGGCCCCGCGAGGGGCCGTTGTCATGGGTGGCAAATGCCGCGCCCGCGGCGCTCAATCACGCCACGGCCTGGATGCCGGACTTGTTGGCCGCCGGCCGCGCGGTGGCGGTGACGCCCGCGCATTCGATCTCGCCGGCCAGTTGGCCGCCTTCCTCGATCACCAGCTTGCCGTAGCGGATCTTGCCCGTCACGCGACCGCTGGCATGGATCACGAGCTTGTTGCGCACGGTGAGGTTGCCGTCGAAATCGCCGTGGATTTCGGCGATATCGATCTCGGCCGAGCCCTTGAACGCACCCTTTTCGGCGATCTGGATCACGCGCGAGTCCATCGTCGCCTCGACCGTGCCTTCCACCACCAGCGTGTCGCAATCGGTGATCTCCACGCCCTTGAGCTTGATGTTGGGGCCCACCGTGAGCTTGCTGCCGCCTTCGCTTTTGGCCGCGGTCGTGGACGCAGCGGCACTGCCGCCAGGCTGCGGCGCCGTACTGGCCGACGGCATGCCCTGGCCCGCGCCGAGGTTGCCCCCCAGGGCATGGCCGGCCATCTGCCCGCCGGTGCGGGAGTTGAGCGGCTCGACGTCGCGTTGTTTGCCGAAGAACGGGGATTGCATTGCCATCAGGACCTCCAGTGAATGAAGTCCCGGATGCTACGGAGCGCTCACTCACAAAGCGGCATTTGTTTTGCAAGTTCCGTAACGAAATGGCAGCTAGCCCAAGAGCGTTGACGCGCGTGTGATAGCTGCCATTCGCCTCGTTGGCGCAACAATCCATTGCGCTCGTCGTCGTTGATTGCGCTCCCGACGGCCCCTACATTCCTTCCATAGCCATCACCGTCTGGTTTCCGCCATGTCTGCCCCGCTGATTCCCCCGCTCTTCATCTCGCACGGTGCGCCGCTGTTCGCGCTCGATCCCGGCACCACAGGGCCTGCGCTCACGCGCTGGGGCCGGGGCCTGCGCGAAATCGCGGGCGATTCGTTGCGCGGCATCGTGATCATGTCGCCGCACTGGATGTCGCGCCGTCCGGCCGTGATGACGGGCGAGCGGCCCGAGACGTGGCATGACTTCGGTGGCTTCCCCGCTGCGCTCTACCAGCTGCAGTATCCGGCGCCCGGCCATCCGGCCCTGGCGCACGAGGTGCTGGCGCGCCTGAAGGATGCCGGCATCGAGGCGCAACCCGACGCTGGCCGCCCGTTCGACCACGGTGCGTGGGTGCCGCTGATGCACCTGTTTCCGCAGGCTGACGTGCCCGTGGTGCAGGTGGCGCTGCCCGCCGGTGCGGGTCCGGCCGAGGTGCTGGCCATGGGCCGGGCGCTGGCAGGCTTGCGCGCCGAGGGCGTGCTGGTGGTGGGCTCGGGCAGCATGACGCACAACCTCGCCGAGTTCTTCGGAGGCGAGCGCGAGCCGCTGCCCTACGTGCTGGAGTTCAGCCGGTGGGTCGAGGACGCGATCGCGCGCCGCGACGTGCAGGCGCTGCTCGACTACCGCACGCGCGCCCCGCATGCGCAGCGCGCGCATCCGAGCGAGGACCATTTCCTGCCGCTGTTCTTCGCGCTCGGCGCGGCCGGCTGGGACGAGGAGGGCGGCGCGCTGCCCGATTACCTCAGCCGTGAGGTCATGTACGGCATGCTGGCCATGGACAGCTTCGCGCTGACCCGGCGAGCGGCCGCCTGAGGCCGATGCCGCGGCCGGCACGCGCCCGCGCGCAATGAAAAACGGCACCCCGAGGGGTGCCGTTTTCATGACGCAAGGGCGCCTTCTGTGGGTCAATCCTCCACGAAGGCTTCCTCTCGCTTCTTCTTCACCGAAGGCAGCAGCACGACGATGAGCAGCAGGGCGGCGGCGGCCAGCAGGCCGGCCGACAGCGGACGCGTGACCAGCACGCTCCAGTCGCCGCGCGAGAGCAGCAGGGCGCGGCGCAGGTTCTCTTCCATCATCGGGCCCAGGATGAAGCCCAGCAGCAACGGCGCCGGCTCGGTTGCGAGCTTGACGAACATGTAGCCGACGATGCCGAAGATGCCCACCATCCACACGTCGAACGTGTTGTTGTTCTCCGAGTACACGCCGATCGCGCAGAACAGCACGATGGCCGGGAACAGCCAGCGGTAGGGGATGGTCAACAGCTTGATCCAGACGCCGATCATCGGCAGGTTCAGCACGATCAGCATCAGGTTGCCGATCCACATCGAGGCGATCAGGCCCCAGAACAGCTCGGGGTTGCTGGTCATCACCTGCGGACCCGGCTGGATGTTGTGGATGGTCATCGCGCCCACCATCAGCGCCATCACCGCGTTGGGCGGGATGCCCAGCGTCAGCAGCGGGATGAACGACGTCTGCGCGCCGGCGTTGTTGGCCGACTCGGGACCCGCCACGCCGCGGATGTTGCCCTGGCCGAACGGCACTTCGCCCGGCTTGAGCTTCACGCGCTTCTCGATGGTGTAGGCCGCGAAGGCGGACAGCAGGGCGCCGCCACCGGGCAGGATGCCCAGCGTCGAACCCAGGGCCGTGCCGCGCAGCACGGCGGGCGTCATGCGCTTGAAGTCTTCCAGGGTCGGCATCAGGCCCTTGACCTTGGCGGTGAAAACCTCGCGCTGCTCTTCGGGCACCGAAAGATTCTTGATGATCTCGCCGTAGCCGAAAACGCCCATGGCGATGGCGATGAAGCCGATGCCGTCCGTCAACTCGGGGATGTCCAGGCTGTAGCGGGCAACGCCGGAGTTCACGTCCGTGCCGACCAGACCCAGCAGCAGACCCAGCAGGATCATGCTGATGGCCTTGAGCAGCGAACCCGATGCCAGCACCACCGCGCCGATCAGGCCCAGCACCATCAGCGAGAAGTATTCGGCCGGGCCGAACTTGAAGGCCACTTCGGTGAGCGGCGGCGCGAACGCCGCCAGGATCAACGTGCCGACGCAGCCCGCGAAGAACGAGCCGAGCCCGGCGGCGGCCAGCGCAGGACCCGCGCGGCCCTTGCGCGCCATCTGGTAGCCGTCGATCACCGTCACCACCGACGAAGCTTCGCCCGGCAGGTTGACCAGGATGGCGGTGGTGGAGCCGCCGTACTGCGCGCCGTAGTAGATGCCGGCCAGCATGATGAGCGCCGATACCGGAGGCAGCGCGTACGTGGTGGGCAGCAGCATGGCAATGGTCGCCACGGGGCCGATGCCCGGCAGCACGCCGATGAGGGTGCCCAGCAGGCAGCCCAGGAAGGCGTAGAGCAGGTTCTGGAACGTGAAGGCCACGCCAAAACCCATCGAGAGATGGCTGATCAGATCCGTCATGGTGTCTTTCCTGTGGCGGTCAGCCGGTGATGAAGGTGGGCCACACGGGGAACTGCAGCTTCAGCGCCACGACGAACGCGAAGTAGCTCCCGGCCGCCAGGATGGTCGCCAGGATGAGCACCGGCTTGAACGCGAACTTGTCGCCCGCCAGGCTGGCGACGAAGGTCAGCACGTAGATCGCCACGATCATTCCCATCGCCGGAATGCCAAGCGAAGGCATGCCGGCGAGCAGGATGCCGAACAGCAGGTTGGCGCCGATGATGAAGATCAGCGGTCGCCACGCGATCGCGCCGATCGGGTCGCCGTCTTCGCCGCCCTTGCGCAGCGCGTTGATCATGATGAGCGCGCCCATCAGCAGGGTGAGCAGGCCCACGAGCAGCGGGAAATATCCCGGCCCCATGCGCGCGCCCGTGCCCACGTTGTAGTTGGTCGCTCCCCAGGCGAAGATGCCGCCCACGGTGGCGAACATCACTCCTGAATAGAAATCTCTCTGGCTCTTTATCTTCACGATGCTCCGGTCCTCTTGAAGTTGTTGCGGCCAGGCGGCCCCGCACGCGAGGTGCCTCCTGACTCGCGGCTGACTCTAGGTGGGGGCGGCTGACCTCAGGCTGACCTTTCCGTAAGTGATTCCTCGTACCGGCATGGACCACAGGGGCGGCATCATTGGGGCATGCGAATCCTGCTGGTGGAAGACGACCTCGTTCTGCGCGACATGGTGGCGCGCAGCCTGACCGATGCGGGTCACCGCGTCGACGTGGCCCAGAGCGTGGAGGAGGCCGAGCATTTCTGGCTCGTGCAACCCTTCGACGCCGTGCTGCTCGACCTCAACCTGCCCGCGACCTCGCACCCGCAGAGCGGCCTCTCCAGCGGCCTGCGCGCGCTGCGCAATGCGCGCGCCGCCGGCAACCGCACGCCGGTGCTCATCCTCACCGCGCGCAACCGGATGGAGGAGCGCGTCGCGGGTCTGGACGCCGGCGCCGACGACTACCTGGGCAAGCCGTTCGAGCTGGCCGAGGTCGAGGCGCGCCTGCGTGCCCTCGTTCGACGCAGCCAGCAGACCGACGACCGGGTCGAGCTGGGCCAGCTCGTGCTCGACCGGCGCGACCGCCGCTTCCTGCTGGCCGACCGTCCGCTCACGCTGCCGGGCCGCGAGTTCGAGGTGCTGTGGGAGCTGATGACGCCGCCGGGGCGCGTGGTCAACAAGCGCATGCTCTCGCACAAGCTCTCGGGGTTCGACGAGTCGCTGGGCGACAACGCACTCGAAGCCTTCATCTCGCGCCTGCGCAAGAAGCTCGCGGGCGCCGACCTGCAGATCCGCACGCTGCGCGGCCTGGGCTACGTGATCGAGCCCGTGTCCGTCACTCAGGACGCTTGACACCCCCCATGACGCCCGCCCGCGCCCGGCCTTCGCTGCGCGCGCGGCTCTCGCGCCACGTGCTGCTGCCGCTGGCGCTCACCTGGCTCACGGGCTCGCTGATCGCTGTGGAAGTGGCGCAGTACTTCACCGGCCGCGCATTCGACCGCTCGCTGCTGGACGACGCCTACATGGTGGCTTCCAACGTGAACGAGAACGAGGGGCGCCTGCAGCTGGACATGTCACAGGGCGAGCTCGACGGCGTCCTGTTCGACCAGGCCGAAGCCATGCTGCTCAAGGTGCAGGCGGGCGATGGCACGCTGGTGGCGGGCCAGGCCGAGCTGCCTTCGCAGCCCAGCGAGGAGACGGATCTGCCCTACCAGTTCCACGACGAGGTGGTGCAGGGCCGTGCCGTGCGCGCGGTCACGCTGCGGCGCGACCAGCCCCAGCCCTTCCTGGTGGTGATGGCACAGACCGACCGCAGCCGCAGCATCATGCTGCGCAACGTGCTGGTCTATGCCACGGTGCCGCAGTTGCTGCTGCTCACGGGCCTGGCACTGTGGCTGCGCCGTGCCATCGGCGTCGATACCGAGTCGCTCAGCCAGTTGCAGCAGACGGTGGACCGGCGCGGCGAGGACGACCTCGGGCCCATCCATGTCGATGCCAGCACCAGCGATGTCGCGCAGCTCGGCGAGGCCATCAACTCGCTGCTGGCGCGGCTCTCGCGCAGCCTGGAGGCGCAGCGCGAGTTCGCGGGCAACGTGGCGCACGAGCTGCGCACGCCGCTGGCCGGCATCCGCGCGCTGGCCGAGTACGGGCTGGCGCAGAAGGATCCGCAGGTGTGGCGCACCCAGCTCGAGCGCATCGCCGGCAGCCAGGCGCGCGCCAGCCGCATGGTCGACCAGTTGCTGGCGCTGGCGCTGGCCGACGAGGTGCGCACCGGCCTGCGCCTCACGCCCGTGGCGCTGGATGCGCAGGTGCAGGAGGCGGTGCTCCGGTTCCTGCCGCGCGCCGACGCGGCGGGCGTCGATCTGGGCGCACGCGGCATCGACGCCGCGGTCACGGTGCAGGCGGACGCGATCCTGGTCGAAGGCATCCTCAACAACCTGCTCGACAACGCGCTGCGCTACGGCCGCCCGGCCGAGGGTGACGCGAGCATCACGGTGGAAGTGTCGCGCGAGGGCGGCGCCGACGGCGCGGTCGTGCTGTCGGTCAGCGACAACGGCCCCGGCCTGCCCCCCGACCGGCGCGAAGCACTCACGCAACGCTGGATCCAGGGCGAGGCCGGCGCGTCACTCGGCCATGGATCGGGCCTGGGCCTGTCGATCGTGACCCAGTACGCGCAGCTGCTGGGTGCGCGCTTCACGCTGGAGGACGTGGCCGGCGGGCCCGGCCTGTGCGCCAGCGTGCGCTTTACGCCACCCGCGCCGCGCGAGGGGCGGGCTCAGGCGTAGTCTGCCACCGGCACGCAACTGCAAAACAGGTTGCGGTCGCCGTGGACGTTGTCCACGCGGCCTACGGGCGACCAATACTTGCCGGCCTTGAGCGCGGCCAGCGGATAGGCCGCCACCTCGCGGCTGTAGGGATGGGTCCAGTCTGTGGCCAGCAGCGCGGACGCAGTGTGCGGCGCATTCTTCAGCGGGTTGTCCTCGCGCGGCCACACGCCTTCTTCCACGCGGCGGATCTCGCCGCGGATGGCGATCATGGCGTCGATGAAGCGGTCCAGCTCGGCCAGGGGCTCACTCTCGGTGGGCTCCACCATCAACGTGCCGGGCACGGGGAATGACAGCGTGGGCGCGTGGAAGCCGTAGTCGATCAGGCGCTTGGCCACGTCTTCGGCGGTGACGCCGCTCGTATCCTTGAGCGGGCGCAGGTCGAGGATGCATTCGTGCGCCACATGGCCGCGGCCGGCGCCGGACTGGCTGGCGTAGAGCGTGGGGAAGTGGTCCTGCAGCCGCGCGCTGATGTAGTTGGCCGAGAGGATGGCCGTCTGCGTGGCGGCCGTGAGGCCGTCGGCGCCCATCATGCGGATGTACATCCAGCTGATGGGCAGCACCGCAGCGTTGCCATACGGCGCCGCCGACACGGCGCCCACGCCGCCCGCGATGCCGCCCGACTCGTGCGCGGGCAGGAAGGGGACGAGGTCCTCGACCACGCAGACCGGACCCACGCCCGGGCCGCCGCCGCCGTGCGGGATGCAGAAGGTCTTGTGCAGGTTGAGGTGACTCACGTCGCCGCCGAACTCGCCCGGCGCGGCCACGCCCACCAGCGCGTTCATGTTGGCGCCGTCCACGTACACGCGGCCGCCATGTTGATGAACGATGGCGCAGAGGTCTTTCACGCCGGTCTCGAACACGCCGTGCGTGCTGGGATAGGTGATCATCACGGCGGCCAGCTTGTCGCTGTGCAACTCGCAGGCGCGCTGCAGGTCGGCAAGGTCGACGTTGCCCTGCGCATCGCAGGCCGTGACCACCACGCGCATGCCCACCATCTGCGCGCTGGCGGGATTGGTGCCGTGGGCGGATGAGGGGATCAGGCAGACGTCGCGGTGCGATTCGCCGCGCGATGCATGCCAGGCGCGGATGGCCAGCAGGCCCGCGTACTCGCCCTGGCTGCCGGCGTTGGGCTGCAGGCTGATGCCGGCGTAGCCCGTGGCCTCGCAGAGCCAGCCGCGCAACTGCGCATCGAGCTCGGCGTAGCCGGCGCGCTGGTCGGCCGGTGCGAAGGGATGGATGTGCGCGAACTCGGGCCAGGTGATCGGAATCATCTCGCTGGTCGCGTTGAGCTTCATGGTGCAACTGCCCAGCGGGATCATGCTGCGGTCGAGCGCGAGGTCCTTGTCCGAGAGGCTGCGGATGTAGCGCAGCATCGCCGTCTCGCTGTGGTGCGTGTTGAACACCGGGTGCGTGAGGAAGGCACTGGTGCGGCGCAGCGCGGCAGGGATCAGCGGCTCGATGCCGTCCTCGAACGCATCGAAGGAAGGCAAGGACTGGCCCTCGGCCGCGAAGGCGCGCCACAGCGCGGTGATGTCATCGCGCGTCGTCGTCTCGTCGAGCGCGATGATCAGGTAGTCGTTCCAGGCGCGGCGGATGTTGATGTCCTGTGCCAGCGCGCGCGCCTGCAGGTCGGCGGTGCGCGCGTCGGTCTTGAGGCTGAGGGTGTCGAAGGCGGTGTCGTGGTGCGTGCGCGTGTGGCCCAGTTGCGCCAGGCCCTTCGCCAGGATGGCGGTGTACGAGGCCACGCGTTGCGCGATGCGCGCGAGGCCCTGCGGCCCATGGTAGACGGCATACATGCTGGCCACCACGGCCGGCAGCACCTGTGCTGTGCAGATGTTGGAAGTGGCCTTCTCGCGGCGGATGTGCTGTTCGCGCGTCTGCAGCGCCAGCCGGTAGGCCGGCTGGCCGTGCGCATCGATGCTGACGCCCACCAGGCGGCCGGGCAGCGAGCGCTTGAATTCGTCGCGGCAGGCCATGAACGCCGCGTGCGGGCCGCCGCATCCCATGGGCATGCCGAAGCGCTGCGTGCTGCCGACGACGATGTCGGCGTCCCATTCGCCGGGCGGCTTGAGCAGGGTGAGTGCGAGCAGGTCGGTCGCAAAGATGGCGGCGGCCTGCCTGTCATGGATGCGGCGCACGTCGGCGCCCCAGTCTTCGATCCAGCCGCTGGAAGCGGGATACTGGATCAGCGCACCGAAGAAATCGGTGGCCATGGCGGCTTCCCATTCGGGCGCCGAATTGGCCACGACGACGCTGATGCCCAGCGGCTCGGCGCGCGTCTTCACCACCTCGATCGTTTGCGGGTGGCAGTCGCCTGCCACCACGAACACGTTGCCCTTCGCCTTCACGCTGCGGCGTGCCAGCGTCATGGCCTCGGCGGCGGCGGTGGCCTCGTCGAGCATGGAGGCGTTGGCGATCGGCATGGCCGTCAGGTCGCACACCATGGTCTGGAAGTTGATCAACGCTTCCATGCGGCCCTGCGAGATCTCGGCCTGGTAGGGCGTGTAGGCCGTGTACCAGGCCGGGTTCTCCAGGATATTGCGCAGGATGACGCCCGGCGTGTGCGTGCCGTGGTAGCCCTGCCCGATGAAGCTGCGCAGCACACGGTTCTTGCCCGCGATGGCGCGCAGCTCGGCCAGCGCCGCGGCTTCGGTGGCCGCGGCCGGCAATCGCATGGGTGCGCTGCGCCGGATGCTGGCCGGCACGATGCTGTCGATCAGCGCGGCGCGCGAGGGCGCATGTACCGCGGTGAGCATGCGGGCCTCGTCCTGCGCGTCGATGCCGATGTGGCGGGCGACGAACTCGGCGGGGTTCTCCAGGGCGGACAGCGGCGTGGGCATGGTGGGGCGGGTGTGGGGTTGCGGGCGGACGGAGCAGCGGTCAGCTGTTCTGCGTGAACTTGGCGTAGGCCGGCTCGTCCATCAGGACGTCGAACTCGGCCATGTCCTTGATCAGCACCTTGAAGAACCATCCCTGGCCCATGGGGTCGCTGTTGGCCAGGGCCGGATCGGCACGCAGGGCCTCGTTCACCTCGGTGACTTCGCCGGCCACGGGCATATAGAGATCGGCCGCGGCCTTGACGGACTCGACCACGCCGGCCACCTCGCCCTTGGCGAAGGTCTTGCCCACCTCGGGCAGATCGACGAACACCACGTCGCCCAGCGCGTCCTGCGCATGGAGGGTGATGCCGACGACGGCGGTTTCGTGGTCCTCGAGCTGGATCCACTCGTGTTCTTCGGTGTATTTGACGGTCATGGTTTCTTCTTTCGGTGAAGTCTTGGGAAGGCTTGGCGGGCTGTCAGCCGCGGTGGTAGCGCGGTGGCACGAAGGGCAGGGCGGTGACTTCCATCGGCACGGGCTTGCCGCGCACCAGGGCGTCGATCCGCTGGCCCAGCGTAGCAAATTCCGGCGGCACGTAGCCCATCGCCACAGGCTGCTGCAAGGTGGGCGAGAGCAGGCCGCTGGTGACCTCGCCAATGGCCGGGCCGCCATCGGCCGCATGCAGCGCGGCGTGCTCGCGCACGGGCACGCGCTGCAGCGCCACCAGGCCCACGCGGCGGCGCGCGGCCTGCGCGGGATCGTCCAGCTGCGCCAGCACGCGCGCCGCGCCCGGGAAGCCACCCGCGCGCGCGCCACCCGTGCGGCGAACCTTCTGGATGGACCAGCCGAGTTGCGCTTGGGCCGGCGTGGTGGTGGTGTCGATGTCGTTGCCATAGAGGCACAGGCCGGCTTCGAGCCGCAGCGAGTTGCGCGCGCCCAGGCCCACGGGCTTCACCTCGGGGCGCGCGAGCAGGGCGCGTGCGAAGGGCTCGGCGGCGTCGGCGGGCAACGAGATCTCGAAGCCGTCCTCGCCCGTGTAGCCGCTGCGGGTGATGAAGAGCGCATGCCCGCGCCAGTCGAAGGCGGCGCCGGTCATGAACACCAGCGCGCCGACGCCGGGCAGCAAGGCTTCGAGCGCCGTGACGGCCTGCGGGCCCTGCAAGGCCAGCAGTGCGCGGTCGAACTGCGGCGTGACCTGACAACGCCCGCCGATGCGTTGCTGGATGTGGGCCAGGTCGGCGTTTTTGCAGGCACCGTTGACGATGACGAACAGCCCGTCGTCTCCCCGGTTCACGAACATCAGGTCGTCGAGGATGCCGCCGTCGTCGGCCAGCAGCAGGCCGTAGCGCTGGCGGCCGGGCGCCAGGCCGATCACGTCCGCCGGCACCAGCGATTCGAATGCAAGGGCCGCATTGGCGCCCGAAAGCGTGAGCTGGCCCATGTGCGAGACGTCGAACAGCCCGGCCGCCGTGCGCGTGTGCTGGTGCTCGGCCATCAGGCCGGCTGGGTACTGCACCGGCATCGAATAGCCGGCGAAGGGCACCATGCGCGCGCCCAGTTCGGCATGCAGCGCGTGCAGCGGCGTCTTGAGCAGGGTGTCGTCGGAGGTCGTCATGCGGCGGGCTTTCGGTGGGCGGTACGCACCGGGCACGCCAATGCCCGGTGTTCGAAAGCCCCGCTGTCCGCTTTACCTGAGAGATTCACCGGCAGATGCCGGCTTGCTCCTTCGGTGGACCGGCTGTGGCGCCGGCCTCTCTCCAGGGGGGAACGCCCGGTGGCCCGGGCGGCTGCCAGTCCTTTTGCCTGAGCGTTAAGGCGGTGAAGCCTGCGCCTTCGGCGGCCTCCTCGGGGGAGGCTCTCTCCTGACGTCGGCGAGTATAGCCGCCGCTTTTCCTCGCCCCGGATAGGCCGTCGACGGCGCGGCGGAGGAGCCGGGGAGTCCGGGAAAACCCACAGAAGATTAACAACCGTTTCCCGACTGATAACAATGGTTGCGGGCACCATTAACAACTGTTGCCGGCATCCATGACGCAGGCCACGGCTTCCAGAATCCAGTCCATGCCAACGCACCCCGAGTGCAACGGCGTCAACACCAAGGATGGAAACCATGTACCGCAGCAACGAATCAGTCTCGAGCCAACGCAACGGCCGGCGTGCCAACGCTGCGGTCCGGGTGTCCCGCGCCCTGTCCGCCAGGCTGGCCCTGGCCCTGTTGCCGGTCTCGGCGCTGATGGCCCTCTCGCCCGCCGCCCAGGCGGTCACGGCGACGACCACGTTCCAGGTGACGGCTTCCGTCGTCAAGGCCTGCCTGGTCACGACGCCCCCGACGCTGGGCTTCGGTACCTACGATCCGAACTCGTCCACGCCGCTGACGAGCACGACCACCTTCAACGTGACCTGTACGTCCGGCACGGCCTACTCGATCGGCATGAGCGCGGGCACCGGTGCCGGCGCCACCGTGACCAGCCGCAAGATGACCAGTGCTTCGGCCGCCGTCGGCAGCAACACGCTGACCTACGGCCTGTACAAGGACGCCTCGTTCACCACCAACTGGGACAACAGCGTGAGCGCCACGGGCTACAGCGGCAATGGCGCGGCACAGCCGCTGACGGTCTATGGCCGCATCCCGGTCAACCAGTATTCCGCCGCCCCCGCGACGGATTACGCTGACACGATCACCCTGACCCTGACATACTGAAGGGCATGAATGCCAGTTCTGTGTTGCGCTCCGCGCTCCACAGGGTCTTGAGATTCGCGCGCCAGCGGTGCGCCAGACCCGGGTGGGGGTTTGTACCAATCATCGCCACGCTGATGTCGGCTCCCTTGTGGGCCGCCAGCCTGCATGTGGCTCCGTTGCGGCTGGACCTCGGTCCGCAGCGGCCGGTGGCGTCGCTGGTGATCGGCAACCCGGAGCAGGCGGAGATGGCCATCCAGGCCGAGGTCGTGGCCTGGTCCCAGGAAGACGGCCGCGATGTCTACACCCCCACGCGCGACGTGCTCATCAACCCGTCGATCTTCCGCATTCCTGCCGGGGGCCAGCAGATCGTGCGCGTGGGCCTGCAAGTGGGCGCCGACACCCAGGAGCGCAGCTACCGTGTCTTCGTGCGCCAGTTGCCGCAGGAAAGGCAGCCCGGCCAGGGGCTGGGGCTGCAGACCTTGCTGCGTATCGGCCTGCCGGTCTTCGTGCCCGCGGCCGCGCCGGTCGAAGCCATCGAGTGGCGGCTGCTGCCCGCCGCCGGTGGTGGCTACGAGCTCATGCTCGACAACCGCGGCACCGGCCACGTGCAGATCACCAGCCTGGTGGTCAGCCGCGAATCGGGGGGCGAGTTGCAGCGCAAGAATCTCTCGCACTACGTACTGGCCGGCAAGTCGGCGCCCATCCCGCTCGAACTCGGCGCGCCCGCTTCGCTGTCGCCCGACACGCCTTTGCGCATCGAGGCCGTGGCCGCCGGTGGCCGCGCGCTGGCGCCGGTGGTCCTGCGCGTGCCCCATGTGCCGGCCGCTGCGCGTTAGCGCGATCGGAGTCTGTGGCTGGCTGATGGCGCATCCGGCGGGTGCGCAGCAGGCAGCGCTGCCCGATGCGACGGCCGCGGTCGTCGCTGCCGGCCTGGTGGCCGACGAGGGCATGGCCTTCCTCGAAGTTCGCATCAACGGGCAGTTGCAGGAAGCGCCTCGCCCCTTGCTCCGGCGCGGCAGTCAATTGCTCGCATCGGCGGCCGACCTGCGTGCCTGGAACCTCGTCATCCCCGGCACGCCGACGTCGCGCTTCGAAGGCAGGGATTACTACGACCTGCGCGCGCTGGCAGGCGCACGGCTGGCGCTGGACGAGAACACGCAGACCGCCGACCTTCAGCTCGCGCCCGAGGCATTCGAGGCGACCGTGGGCGCGGCGCGCGGGATCGAGCGCCCGCCCGTGTTCCCCTCGGTGTTCGGTGCTTTCGTCAACTACGACCTGGTCCTGCAGCAGGATTCGGATGGCACGCGCCTGTCGGGCCTCGTCGACGCCACCGCATCGGGTGACTGGGGCAACGTCGGCACGAGCTTCCTCACCGGGCAGGCCCGGCTGGGTGGCGAGCGGACGACGCGGCTGGAAAGCACCTACTCGCGCGACGACCCCGATCGCCTGCATCGCCTCTCGGTAGGCGACGCGATCTCGCAGACCTCTCCCTGGTCAACGCCAGTACGCTTCGGTGGGGTTCAGTTCGGCACGCGCTTCGGGCTGCAGCCGGGCTACGTCACCTATCCATTGCCCACGCTGCGCGGCGGCGCCTCGGTGCCGTCGTCGGTCGAGGTGTATGTCGACAACGTGCTGCGCTACCAGCAGGCGGTGCCGGTGGGGCCCTTTGCCATCAACAACGTGCCCGTACTCTCGGGCGCGGGCGAGATGCGCTTCGCCGTCACCGATGCGCTGGGCGTGCGGCGCTTCCTGACGACGCCTTACTACGTGAGCGCCAACCTGCTGCGCGCAGGCCTGTCGGACTACTCCGTCGAAGCCGGCAAGGTGCGCCGCGGCTACGGCGAGCGCAGTTTCGACTATGGCGACCTGTTCGCCTCGGGCAGCTGGCGGCGCGGCCTGTCGGACGCGGTCACGCTCGACGTGCGCGCTGAAGCCGCTGCGAGAAGCCGCACCGCGGGCGCGGGGCTGACATGGGTCTGGGGATCGATCGGCGAGTTCGCGCTGCACGCAGCGGGCAGCAGCGCGCAGGCCGCGCCGGCTGGTGCTGAAACGGTCAGCGGCACGGGCCACCTCTGGCGTGCCGCCTACACACGCACCAGCAGCGAATGGAGCTTCACCGCCATGCGGCAGGCCGCCAGCCGCAACTTCACGCAGATCGGATGGCAGGACGGCTTCTCGCACCTGTCGGCGCAGACGCAGCTGTTCGCCGGCCGGTCGTTCGGTCGTCTCGGCACGGTGGGCGCGAGCTACACCCAGCTGGCCTACAGCACGGGCGACCGCGTGGTCGTGACTTCGGCCAACTGGGCGCTGCCGATCGGTGAGTCGGCGTCGCTCGCCACCTTCATCGCGCGTTCGCAGCAGAACACCGGCCCCTCGTCCACCACGGTCGGCCTGACCTTCAGCGTGACGCTGGGCCGCAACCGCAATACCTCGGTATCCACGCAGCGAACCGGGCGGGGGCGCGCCAACGTGCAGGCCGACTACAGCCAGCAGCCGCTGGAAGACCTGGGCTGGGGTTACCGCGTGCGCGCCGCCCAGGGCGACTCCACGCGCGCCGAAGCCGGCGTCGACTGGCGCACCCACGCGGCCGTGTTCTCCGCCGACGTGTCGCAGCTGGACAACCGCACGGCCGGGCGTCTGCGGGCTACCGGCTCGGCCGGCACGGCGGGCGGCATGCTGTTCGCGTCGCGCCTGTCCACCGATGCCTTCGCGCTGGTCACGGTGGAGAACTCTCCGGGCGTGATGATCTACCGCGAGAACCAGCCCTGGACCGAAACCAACGCCAGCGGACGCGCCATCGTGCCGGGCCTGCGCGCCTACGGCAGCAACCTGCTGAGCATCGATCCGGCCGACCTGCCGATCGAAGCCACGCTGCGGCGCGACAGCATGCTGGTGGTTCCGCGCTACAAGACCGTGGCTGACGTGCGTTTCGACCTCTCGTACGACCTGGTCGTCAACGCCACTGTCCGCCTGCCCGACGGCGAGCTGCTCCCGCCCGGGCTGGACATCGTCGGCTCGGGCCGCGCGGATCCGCTGATCTCGGGCTTCGGTGGCGCGGTGTCGATCGCAGGCCCGCGCAGTGGCGAAGTGTTCGAAGTGCAGGGGCGGAACTGGCGGTGCCGCTTCACGCTGGGTGAGATCGACCTGCGCCACAGATTGCCATCGCTGGGCCCCTATACCTGCGACGCCGTGTCGCTTGCCGTGCCGCCATTGCGGTCGAATACGCTGGCGCCCGTACCGTCACCCGTGCTGTCCACCACGCCGTTGCCGTCCGCAGCGCCCACGCCATGAATTTCCCTGCTTCTTCCCCGATCGTGCGGACCTGGGGCCTGCTGTGCACGGCTGCCGTGATGGCGGTCGCAGCTTTTCCGGCGCATGCCGGCTGCGCGGGCATTGGCGTGTTCTCCTGCAGCGCGACCGTGAGCGTGCCGCTGCCGCTGTCCTTCGGCAGCTACAACCCGGGTTCGCCCAAGACCGGCGCCACCGACATCTTGGTCACCGGCACGGTCACCGGCTTGGGCGTGCTGGTCACGCTGTCGTATTCCATCTCGCTGAGTGCCGGCACGGGTGGCAGCATCACCAACCGCGCACTCAGCGGGCCCGGCACGCCGCTGAGCTACAACCTCTATACAGCCGACACTTACCAGGCCATCTGGGGCAACAACGGCCGCAGCGACAGTTACTCGCTGGTGGCCAGCGTGGGCGGCGTGTCGCGCACGATGAGCTACACCGTCTACGGGCTGATTCCGGCCGGCCAGTACGTGGCGGCCGGCAACTACACCGACACGATCACGGTGTCCGTGGTGTATTGAATCAGCGCATGTCGAACTCGACGCTGTCGCTGTCGTGAAGGAACATGACCGCCTGCCGCGTGGTCTTGCACACCCACGTCTGCTGGCGCGGCGGGCTGGGCAGCGACAGCGCGGCCGGCGCGAACACCACCGTGCAGGCGGCACCCTCGCGCCGCGCCGATTCGTAGCGGATCGCCGCCACCGGCGGCGTGCGGCCACGCACCGCATCGGCCAGTGCGTGGCAGGCGGCGTAGTCCGATGGATTGCGCCAGGCGGCGCGCTGGCGCGACCACGGCTCGCCCATCAGGTCGAGCTGCAGCCCCGAGAACCGCGCCCTGAAGAACGTGTGCTCGGTGACCAGGTGGCCGTCCTTGAGGCCGTCGGAATCCATGAAGAACCTCCAGCGCCAGTACGCCAGCTCGGCCGCCACGGTGAGCACGTTGTCGGCCCCATACCAGACGCCGGGATGGTCGGCACGGCGAAAGCGCGAAGGCCAGGGCGATGCATAGCGGAACGGCGTGGAGAGCAGATAGCCCAGCCGTGCGGTGCCGGGCGGCAGCGGCGGCTTGCTGGCTTCGAGCAATTGCTCGAGCATGTCCTGCTCGGCCAGGTTGTCCACCAGCCGCATCGTGGCCACGCGGTGCTGTGCTTCGACGCCGCGCCACAGGTCTGCACGGGCCGGCGCGGCCGTGTCGAACCACCTGTTCTTCCAGGCGGGGCGGGGCGACGATTCGCGGGTCACGACAGGGCGCGGGCGCCGTCGAGGTAGCGCACGACGAGCACCAGCCCTTCGACCGATTCGATCGCCTGGCGCGGGGGCTGGTTGAAGGCGTGGTTGAAGCTGTCCATCCAGCGGCGCCGCATGGCGTCGTCGTTGCCCACCAGCGCATCGAGCGAACGGTAGAGACGCACCAGCAGCAGGGCCAGCTCCGCTGGCTTGGTGCCAGGCTCCAGGCTGAGCTTGCCGGCGGCCATGCGCGAGATGCTGGCGGGCGAGAGCCCCACGACGCGGGCGAGCGCCGAATGCGTCAGGCCCAGTAAATCGCCGGCGCGGAACGCTGCCTTGGTGAGGACCGGGCCGGGTGCGGCGGTGGGTACGGCAACAGGGTTGGCCATGGCAGTTTTCTTTCAGATGAAAGACTACCACGCCGAAGTTTCATCTGCAAGAAATGGGGTCTTCCTGGCCTGTACTCGGCGTGTCAACGCGCATAGACGAGATCGCGCAGCCCGAGCGACAGGGCCGGCACGTAGGTGATCACCACGAGGCACGCCATGATCACCAGGACGAACGGCACCAGGTGGGTGACGATGCGGTCGAGCGAGATGCGCGCCACGGTACACGCCGCGAACAGATTGACCCCGAACGGTGGCGTGATCATGCCCAGCGCGAGGTTGACCACCATGATCAGCCCGAAATGCACCGGGTCGATGCCGAAATGCATGGCCACCGGTGCGAGTATGGGCGCCAACACGATGATGGCCGCGCTCGTCTCGATGAACATGCCGATGATGAAGAGCGCGGCGTTCACGCCCAGCAGGAACAGCGTCGGGTTCTGGAGCACGGCCTCCAGCCAGCGGCCGATGGCGTCGGGCACGCCGGCGCGCGTGATGAGGAAGGCGAACAGCCCCGCGTTGGCGATGATGAACATGATCACCGCGCTGGACAGCACCGATTTGCGCAGGATCGTGAACAGATCCTTGGGTTTGATTTCGCGGTAGATCAGCAGGCCGACGATCAGCGCGTAGAACACGGCGACGGCCGAGGCTTCGGTCGGCGTGAACACGCCGCCGTAGATGCCGCCCAGGATGATGACCGGCATCAGCAGCGCCCAGCCGGCCTGTGCCGTGGCCGGCAGCAGGCGCATGCGGCCGTCACCGTCGTTCTTGCCCCAGCCCTTCCACTTGCAATAGGCCCACACGAACAGCATCAGCGCGCCGCTGATGAGAAGCCCCGGCCCGAAGCCGGCGATGAACAACTCGCCGATCGACACTTCGGCCGACACGCCATACAGGATCATGGGAATCGATGGAGGAATGATCACCCCCAGTTCTGCGCTGGTGGCCTGCAGCGCCGCGGCATAGGGCGTGGGATAGCCATGCTTGATGAGTGCGGGAATGAGGATGGCGCCGATGGCGAAAGTGGTGGCCACCGACGACCCCGACACGGCTGCGAAGATCATGCAGGTGAGCACACAGGTCATCGGCAGACCACCCTGCACGCCGCCCACGATGGACTTGGCGAACTCCACCAGCCGGCGCGAGATACCGCCGGTTTCCATGAGGTTGCCGGCCAGGATGAAGAACGGAATGGCGGCCAGCGGAAATTTGTTGATCGAACCGAACATCTCTTTCACCGAGATGAGCATGTTCACGTTCGAGACCTGGATGCCCAGAAGCGAGGCCAGGCCGATGGAGACCGCGACAGAGACGCTGAGGGCGAAGCACAGCACCATCGTGATGATCATGGCCGTTGTCATTGCGCGGTCTCCAGCTCCGAGCGCTGCGGATCGATCAGGTTGCCCACGATGCCCAGCATGGAAAACAGCCCGCCCACCGGCATGGCCAGATAGGCCCACACCATCGACAGGCTCTCCAGTCCCGCCATGGTCTGGACACGGCCGCGCATGGCGTAGTCCCATCCCCACCAGACGATGGCAGCCACCAGCACCAGCGCTGCGATGGCCACCGCCCAGTCGAGCACACGCCGCACGCCTGGCGGGCTCCAGCGGTAGAGCACGTCCACGCTCACCATCGCGCCCAGCCGGAAGGCCGCCGGCACGCCCAGGAACACCATCCAGATCAGCGAGAAGCGGATCAGCACCTCCGTCCATTCGGCCGGCTGTTCCAGCACGAAGCGGGTGATGATCTGGAACATGCCGAGCGTGGCGGCGATGGCGAGCATGGCGCAGGCGCCGATCATGGCCAACTGCGTGGCCCGGCGCTCGAAGGCGAGGAAAGCTTGTTTCATAGCGGACGGACGTGCGGCCCGGCCGGGCCGTATCGGGAAACGAAACGCCCGCCATTCGGCGGGCGCTGGGCGGTGGACCGCGCGTGGTGCACGGTCCGGGCCGCCATCACTTGTAGTTGCGGATCTGGTCGAGCGCGGCCTTGCCGAACTGCTTTTCGAAATCGGCCTGTACCGGGGCAAGCGCAGCGACGAATTTTGCCTTGTCGACGTTGTCGATCACCGTCATGCCCTTGGCGCGCAGGTCGGCTACGCCCTTGGCGTCGTCCTCGTCCACGCGGGCGCGGTTGGCCTTGGTAGCTTCCTTCGCGGCGTCGACGAACGCCTGCTTGTCGGCCGCCGACAGTTTGTCGAACGTGCCCTTGTTCATGACGAATATGCAGGGCGAATAGACATGGCCGGTCAGCGTGAGGTGCTTTTGCACCTGCTCGAACTTGGCCGAGATGATCACCGGCAACGGGTTCTCCTGGCCATCGACCGTGCCCTGTTGCAGTGCGGTGAACACCTCGGGGAAAGCCATGGGCGTGGTGATGATGCCGAAGGCCTTGTAGGCCTGGATATGCACCGGGTTCTCCATGGTGCGCATCTTCAGGCCTTTGAGATCGGCGGGATCCTTCACGTCGCGCTTGCTGTTGGTCATGTGGCGGAAGCCGTTCTCTGCCCAGGCCAGCGCCTTGAAACCCTTGGCGTCGAACTTCGTGAGCAGATCCTGGCCGATGGGGCCATCGAGCACTGCACGGGCATGCGCCTTGTCACGGAAGAGGAACGGCACATCGAGGATCTTGGTCTCGGGCACGAAGTTGGGCACCGGGCCGGTGGACGAGAACGCCAGCTCCTGGGTGCCCAGTTGCACGGCCTCGATCGACTCGCGCTCGCCACCGAGGGCGCCGTTGTAGAACGTCTGCACCTTGTAGCGGCCACCCGTGCGCTTCTCGACCTCCCTGGCGAAGGTGTCGATCGCCACGCCCTGATGCGAGTTCTGGGCCGTGGAAATGCTGATCTTCATGGTCGTCTGCGCAAGCGCCGCGGCCGCGAAGCCCAGGCCCAGCATCAGTCCGCCCAGTAGTCGGGTCAGTTGCATGTCATCGTCTCCTTGTGTGTTTGATTGGCTCTGATAACTATGCCGCAGTGCGGCAAGGAGGCGACTCAGGGCTTTCACCCACGCCAGGAAGCGGCGCTGGACCTGCGGCGTCGGGGCTGGCAGAGTCCGCTCCCGGAGGGCGCCCGCGTCTCGGCGCGCCCCGTCGATGAGGAGACGCCATGTCTGCAGCATTGATGTTCGCGCTGGTCTTCACCGTCGCCCTGGTGATGACCAAGGCCTACTTCCTCATGGGCTCCGTGCCGCTGCTCGTGCTCAAGCACGATACGCCGCTGGATGCGCGGTTCGTGCGCGGGTTCTTCAATACCTACTATGTCCTGTCGCTCATCACGGCAGGCGGCACGGCCGTCGGGTATGCGCTGGCGGGCCGCCCGGCCCTGGCCACTGGCGCGGCGTTGCTTGCCCTGCTGGCGTTCGTCTTGCGCAAGCAGATGATTCCGAAGATGGACGCGCTCGGCGCCCAGATCCAGTCGAGCGGCGTGGGCGCGATCCCCGGATTCCGCCGGGCCCACCTCATTGCCATCGGCCTCAACCTGGCGCAACTGGTGCTGATCGTGTGGTGCTTGATGGGGTTGCGGACGTGGAGTGATTTCCGTTAGGCGTCCGCTTCGGGTCCGCGTTGGCCCTGGAGGGCTTGTCGGGTTGGCATGGCCAGCATCTCGTCCGGGCAGTGGCACCGCATCTTGCGCTCTGGCGTGCGGATACACGACACTTGGCCATGGCCTTCTTCCAATCCGTACTGTTCTTCGGCATGGGCGTTTTCCTGCTCGCGCTCGACTGGCGTGGCCTCAAGCGTGGCTCTCTGCCGTTCGGCTCCAAAGCGTTTCTCCAGACGCTGACCTACGAGCGGGACCGGGACGCCGTCCGGTTCTGGATCGCATTCGCGACGTACCTTGTCGTGGGTGTCGGCATGATCGTCTACGCTCTCATGCTGTCGGTCAGTGCTGCGGTGCCCCTGCCGGTGAGCCGGTAGCGACGGTCAGGAGCGGACATTGGAGAAGATGCTTGCGATGAACGAGCAACGCCAATTTGCGTTCGAGGTATCCGTCGACTACCAGCAGTTTTATCTTCAAGACGCAGAGGCCTACCCCGACGCTCCAACAGATTGGAACGATGAAGATGTCGAGCGGCGTGCCAAGGTAGCTCCCAACGTCGTCGTCGTCTGCCCTCTTCGCAATGACACAGTGCGGGCGGAGCTGGTGATTGATGCGCATCCTGCAACCTCTTCTAGAGATGCAGACCATGTCGTGATGTGTGCGCTGGAGGTTCCCAGCGGCGTTCTCCAGGTGCATGAATGCACTGGCGGCGAATGCTTGCGCGTCAACATCGAGCCTGGAACCTATGCCGTTCTGTTGGAGTTCTTCCGCCTTGCGACGATTTCGGAAGACGGATTTGAAGGCGACGATCTATATCGAATGACGCTCTGGCCGAGCGAGCCGCGTTCCCTTGAAGTCATCAAGGCTTGGCCGCAAGTTGCCTGAAGGTGTTCGCTGTGGGTCAGAAGCGGGGAGCTCGGCTAGCATGTCGGCTATCGGCCAGAAGCGGACATTGCCCAGCATGATGAGTTCAAGCGTTGGAATCGCTCTTATCGTGGTTGTCTTGGTAGCCGGGGTGGTATGGCTGGGGATCAGCTACGGCGCCAATCCAGAATACTTCCGTGACAAGAACATGCCCTATGCGCTGGCGATGCGGCAGCTCGGAAAGGACAAGCCGCGAGTCGGCATGGTGATGATTGTTTGCCAGCTCATCATTCTTGGGTCGTTGGGACTGGCGGTTCTCTTTAAACTGCTCAGCCGCTAACAGGTCGCCAATTGGCCAGAGGCAGACATTGCTAGATGACGATTGCTCTCACCCGTAGATTCTGGTGCTTTGCATGTGCCATGTTCAGTGCAGCTGCGCTAGCTGGCTGGCACATTCGATGGACGGGTGCTAGCACTGGCGTTCTAGAGTTTGGTGGACGCGGTGGGTCAAAAAGAATTGACCGTCTTGTTGAACCAACCGCCTTCGACTTCTGGAGCGCGTTCTTCGGGTGGCAAGCAGTCATCTGTGCTGCCGCGATGGTTCTTTGCGCTGTCGCTGCTTTTCGCGCCAACCGCTAGCGCATTTACTGTAATCGTGACGTCCGCTTTGGGCCCATAGCAGACATCGCACGCGGCGGTTTCTAGACAATCTGCAGGGTAGTCTTGTCGTCACACTCGCTGAACCTGATGCAGCGGCCATTGGTGAACCGGAAGGCGACCGAGGTCGTGGATCTTTCGCGCGTCTGCGTCAGAAGTTCGAACTGCAGACCAAGCAGGCCTCGCGCAGAACCGACATCACGCACTGGGTAGTGGAACCCTTCTTCTGGGATCGACCACGACGCAGGCTCTACGGTCTGCTGCCGCCAGAAAACTACGCCATTGTCTATAACCAGTCTGTGCCAGACGTCGCTCGCCTTGATGAAGAGGATGTGATCCTGAATCAGCACATTGCCGAGGATTGCGCCTTGGGAGAACAAGCCACCGCACGTTAAACCGCGCAGGCTAGGCACCGTTCCATGGGTCTCGATTGGCGTATCCACGTTCCTGATCCCGATGTCTGCTTTCTGTCGAAGCCGCATCGTAGCCGGGGCCGCTTTGGGCCCTTAGCGGACATTTCTAATCCACTCGTCCGCCTCTATGCCGAAATCCTCTGCGGCAGCTGCAAAAGCACTGGCAATGGTCTCATGCCAGGTGTCAGTCACGTACTTGCGGTCCAAGGACGAGTAGATAAGGAGGTAGTTCGCGTTCCCATCATCAGTAATCTCGATGCGGAAATCTGTCTCGAGTGAGTTAGGTGTGCCTTCATCGGCCACGGACCATCCGCCATTCGGATGCGTAGCGATAAGCACTTTGCGACACGGGATGACTGCCTGAACTTGCATGTGCTTGGAACTCTCAATGTCCGCTTCTGGCCGATAGCCGACATCGTACCGACTATTGATTTCATCACCTAAGCATCCGTCTGTTCGGCCAATTCGAGTGCATCCTCGACTTCGATTCCCAGGTAGCGAACAGTGCTCTCCAGCTTGGTGTGCCCCAGCAACAGTTGCACTGCGCGGAGGTTCCTGGTGCGCCGGTAGATCAGCGTCGGCTTGGTTCTGCGGATCGAATGCGTGCCGAAGGTCGCCGGATCGAGTCCGATGGCCGAGACCCAGCCGTGGACGATCCGGGCGTATTGCCGGGTGCACAGATGGGCGCCTGGGCGCGCTCTGCCTGGAAACAGATAGTCCTGCGCGCGCAGCCCCATTGCTGCGATCCACTGCGCTATCGATGTCCGAGCCGCTTCCGTGATCTCGAACTGGACGGGGCGCTCCGTTTTTTGCTGCATGACGATGGCACGTTGTGCCACGCGGTCGCCGTGGCAGACATCCTTGACCCTGAGCTTCACCAGATCGCACGCGCGCAGCTTGCTGTCGATCCCGAGGTTGAAGAGCGCCAGGTCACGGGGCTTCGCCTGAAGCTGCAGCCGAACGCGTATGGCCCAGATATCGCGAAGCCTGAGCGGCGCTTTCTGTCCAACAAGTTTTCCCTTGTTCCAGGGCGCGTGATTGGGTGTCGAGGCAGTCTCCATGTGTTCTCTCCTTGAAAGAGAGCCAGTGTGTCGTTGCCACGCTAGGCATTCGTCGCAACCTCCTGTCGTCTGCCTTCGACCTTGGCAGGCGCCGACCCCTGCAGTACATTCGCGTTGTTCTGCAAAGAACACGGGCTTGGCAGCCCGTCACCACAGGCGCAGCGGCCGCGCCACCCCCATGGGGCGCGGCTTTTTCATTGCTGCATGACATGGTCCGTTTTCGGCGGGCCGTGCGGGACACCCGCGAGGGTGTGCCGGTCCTGTGGCCGGTCTGCCAACCCGCACGGTCCGCCACCTCTCTTGGCAGGGTGGTGGCGGTTTCGATACCGTCCCACAGGAGCCATTCATGGCTGACACCTCCGCCCGCCGGCAGCGACACAACGCTGCTCCTCGTCGTCTCCACGCGAATTCAGCACCGCCAGCCAGCGCGCCCGAGCCTCCCGACCCGATAGCCATCACCCGGTCGGTCCAGTCCGCCGTCCTGCGCCTGCGCATGACGATCCTCGCGATGAAGTCCGCCGCCGATGGCGAGCATGAGAACCCGCATCACGAGAGGCTGTTCTGGCCCGACCTGATGGACGCACTGACCTTGCTGACGCCCGATGCCGACGTGCTCGACGTCGTGGTGGACGAACTGCAACGCGCCTAGCGCAACGCCGCGCGGCCTCGTTGCGTGAGGGCTGGGCCGAGATGTTGTGTTGGTGCAGCTAGGCTGCCGGCAGTGCGCCAGAGCACGAGCCCGGATGTTTGGGGCCGTTCTCTGTCATTTCCTGGGGCGGCGCTTGATGCGGCTTTCCAGCGCTTGCAGGTCCGCCTCGTCCTGCTGGTCGGCCGCGATGGCTTCCGCCCGTTTGCGGTCCTGGTCGAACTTCACGTACAGCTCATCCGTGCGCGCTTCCATCTGCTCATGGCTGATGGTGCCGGCATGCGCAAGCAGCGGAAAGCCGTTGGACGTGATGATCTGATCCACGTTCTGCTTCCAGAAGGCCATGCGCGTCTCTTGCCGGCTCTTGGCCCGCAGTTCGGCGGTTTCCAGGAAGATGACCACCAGCCGGTTCAGGGTGTCGATCTCGTCCTCGGTGAGGTAGTTCTTGGCCACCACGATGTCGGTCTTGCGCACCTTGTCGCCCTTCCACGCCAGCAGGCCGAAATGCGGATCGGCGGGGTTGGCGCGGGCGGTGATGAGTTCGGCGGCAGTCTTGTGCGTCACGGCAAAGATCAGCAGGTTCTGCACGGTGGCGAAGAAGACCTGCGTGGCCTGATCCGTCTTGTCGTAGTCGCTGGAGAGGGCGAAGAGGTCGCGCACCTTTTGATAGAAGCGCTTCTCGGAGGCGCGGACGTCGCGGATGCGGGCCAGCATCTCGTCGAAGTAATCCGGACGGCCGTCCGGGTTCTTCAGGCGCTCGTCGTCCATCACGAAGCCCTTGGTCAGGTACTCCTTCAGCACGGTGGAAGCCCAGCGGCGGAACTGCACCCCGCGCGGTGAGCGCACGCGATAGCCCACGGCCAGGATGGCGTCGAGGTTGTAGAGGGTGACGGGGCGTTGAACCTGACGGCTGCCCTCGATTTGAACTGTCAAGGATTCCTTGACAGTTGCCACGGGGTCCAACTCCTCGTCCTCGAAGAGGTTCTTCAAGTGCAGGGAGATGTTCTGCTTGGTGGCATCAAAAAGCTCTGCCATCTCCAACTGCGTCAGCCAGACGGTCTGGTCCTTCGCCCGCAGCTTGATCTGGCTGCGCCCATCTTCGGTGGTGTAGAGAATCAGGTCGGTCATGGTGCTTGGGCTGGGTACTCGACTGGAGTGTATTCAGCCCGATGGCGCGGCGCGACGTCGTCTAGTGTCCGTTGAGCACGGTGTCCGCATCGTGTTTGTCGTGAACGCCGAACTTGTCGACCAGGGTCGCGCTGGCCTGATTGAGTCCGAGGACTTCGACGACGGCGCCCTTGCGGCGAAGCTTGAAGACGACTTTGTCCAGTGCGCTCACGGCGGTGATGTCCCAGAAATGGGCGTGCGTGAGGTCGATGCGCACGCGCCTGTGCGGGGTGTCGAAGTCGAACGCGCCCATGAAGCGGTCTGCAGAGGCGAAGAACACCTGGCCGTAGATGGTGTAGCTGCGACATCCCCGAGCGTCGTCCTGTTCGACCTGGATGGCGAGGATCTGGCCGATCTTGTGGGCGAAGAAGAAGCCTGACAGGAGCACGCCTGTCAGCACCCCCTTGGCCAGGTCGTGCGTGTAGACCGTCACCGCGACGGTCGCCAGCATCACGACGCTGGAGCTTTTGGGGTGTTCGCGCAGGTTGCGAAACGAGTTCCAGTCGAACGTGCCGATCGACACCATGATCATGACGGCGACCAGCGCGGCCATCGGAATACGGGCGACCCAGTCGCCCAGGAAAACCACGAGGACGAGCAGCACGACACCTGCTGTCAGCGAGGACAGGCGCCCCCGCCCGCCGGACTTCACGTTGATGACGGACTGGCCGATCATCGCGCACCCTGCCATGCCGCCGATGAAGCCGGTGGCGATGTTGGCGACGCCCTGGCCGACGCACTCGCGGTTCTTGTTGCTGCGGGTGTCGGTCATGTCGTCCACGATCGTGGCCGTCATCAACGATTCGAGCAATCCGACCACCATCAGCGTGAGCGAGTAGGGCAGGATGATGGCCAGCGTCTCGAAGGTCAGAGGAATATCGGGGATCAGGAAGGTGGGCAGGCTGTCGGGCAGGGCCCCCATGTCGCCGACGGTGCGGATGTCCAGGCCGAGCGCGATGGAGACGCCCGTGAGAAGCACGATGGTGACCAGGGGCGACGGAACCGCTTTTGTGAGGCGGGGCAGCCCGTAGATGATGGCCAGGCCCGCAGCGGTCATCGCGTACACCTGCCAGGTGACGTGGGTGAGTTCGGGCAGTTGCGCCAGGAAGATGAGGATGGCCAGCGCGTTCACGAAGCCGGTGACCACAGAGCGGGAGACGAAGCGCATGAGCGCGCCCAGGCGCGCCCATCCGGCCACGACCTGCAGCAGCCCGGCGAGGATGGACGCCGCCAGCAGGTAGTCCAGTCCGTGGTCCTTGACCAGGCTGACCATGACGAGAGCCATGGCGCCTGTCGCCGCCGAGATCATGCCGGGCCGGCCGCCGGCGAAGGCGGTGATGGTGGCGATGGAGAACGAGGCGTAGAGGCCGACCTTCGGGTCGACGCCCGCGATGATCGAGAACGCGATGGCTTCTGGAATGAGCGCCAGCGCGACTACGAGGCCGGCCAGCAGATCGTTGCGCGTGTTGAAGAACCACGCGCTGCGCAGGGATTGAAAGTTCATGAGGATGCAGCCGTCGCGATGACGCGACGGCGGGGAAACAAGAGGATGGAGAGGGCTCGCGGTGCGCGAGCCGGTGGCAAGCCGCACGCGTGCGGCTGCTCAAAGCCTCAAGGCGGGCTGACCGAATGGAAATGGCCGCGAGGCATTCCGCTGCCCGGAAATGACGCGCAGTACGGCGCGCGCGGTGCGTGTTGCATCGCAGCATTGTAGGCCGGCCCGCCGGCGACGAGGATGCGAAGTCGCGCGTTTGGGCCGGGCTGATGTGTCGCCGGGCGGCGCGGCGCAGTGCGGCCGGGCCCTGCCGCACCAGGCGGTCAGAGCTTGCCTTCCAGATGCTCCGGCGCGGCGATGGTGCGCATCCACTTGATGGATTCGACCTTCCAGCCCGGCTCGCGCTGGATGATTTCCATCACACCGGGCAGATGGGCAGCGCCGTAGGTCACGTAGATGCGGGGTCGGGGGTCGGCCAGCAGTTGGGCCGCGAGATGGCGGTTGCGGAAGTCGAGCACGACGGCGTCCATCGGCCCGCCTTGCCGCTCGGTCGTGCGTCGCATGGCATAGCTCATGACGCCGCGGCACAGTGTGCCGGCCAGCACGCGGCGGCGCTCGTCGCCGGTCTTCTGGCGCTCGATGAGCCAGCCGATCACGTCGGGTGCGTCGTCGTCATCGTCCGCCGGCGTCGCCTCGCGCGTGCGCATGGCGGCGGCGAAGGTGGGGTCGGCCTGCATCAGGCGGTCGTATTCCTGCTTCATGGCGCGCGTGTCCACGTCCATGGTCACGTGACGCTCGGGATGGGCGCGGGCGTCCGCGACGAGCGGGCCGAAGTAGTCGATCTGATAGGACAGGCCGCAGGTCTTGCCGAGTTCGCGGTAGCTGTCTCCGAGGTCTTTGCCGTGGCTGAGCGCTGCCTTGAACCACGCGTCGGCCTCGGGGTCGCTGTTGGCCACGCCCTCGTAGGCGAGCACGTAGCCTTCGGCCAGGGCGTTTTCCAGGTCGTACACCACGGCCTGGTAGAAGTGGTCTGTGCCCACGTGCTGCATGCCCTGCAGCACGAGGGTGCGCGTGCCGTTGCCCAGGGTGATGGTGGGCACGAGGGCTGGCCGCGTCTCGGTCGTGATGGCCAGGCCATAGATGGGTGCGGCCAGGGCCCCGCACATCAGGAACCACAAGCCCGTGGCGGTGCGCAGCCAGACGGCTGCCCAGCGCTTGTTGCGCGCGGGCCGCCAGCCGCGCCGCCACAGCCAGGCCAGCGGCACGGCGAGCACGGCCGCCAGCGCCGCCAGCGCGGGCAGTACGAGCCAGGTTGCGCCCAGCAGCACGGGCAGGCCGGCCAGGAACGCGATCACGAGTGCGGCCCACAGCAGCGTGGAGACACGCAGGGCCCACGCGCCGGGCGACGCCGTCCCCTGCGGAGTCGAGGCGGATGCGAGGTGGGAGGTCGTCATGTTCAGAACCGCCGGCTCGCGCCCCAGTCGCCGACGTCGCATTTGCCGCTGAAGCCGGGCCGTCCCTTGATTTCGGCGACACCGCTGCGCCGGTCGATTTCCACGGCCAGCCGGTTGAGCCCGCTGACGCGGTAGTGGGCGGTGATGCGGTCGGGGCCCATCTGCAGGTCTTCCAGTGGCCACCACCCATCGGTGCCGCCGGAGTGCAGCGGCGGGATCAGTTTGTCGCTGAGGTGCACGCGGCCCCCGCCGTCGCGGAAGTCGAACTGAACGCCGGTCTGGAACTGTTCCGACGCGGTCTCCATCCGTTGCATGGGTTCGTAGCGCTTGCTCTTTTCGTTCCATTCATAGCCGGAGTGGCTCGAATAGACCGCGTGTTCCCCCTGGCCGTAGCAGACGAGGGTGAGGACGTCCGGACGCGGTGGCGCGGGCGTACCGGCCGCCATGCCGCCCGGTCGGCAGTTCTGCTCGGGAATGCGGTTGATCGCAGCGTAGCGCCCGTCTGTGGTAGCCACGGCAACGCAGGCACGCTGGACATCGCTCCACCAGAGCGTCCACGACTGATCGCGCACGAGGGTGGCGCGCACCTGCTGGTAGCCGCGCGCCAGCAACTGCGTCTCGCCGCCCGCGCCCCGCACGCCCACCAGATCCTGCAGGTCGGGTGGCGTCTGTGCGTGGGCCGGTATGGCGCACGTCAATGTGGCGGCAAGGATCGAGGCCGCTGCCGGAAAGTGTCGTTTCATCTTTGCGCTCCGTCGTGGGTGGGGGTGTCTGGACTTTCGGAAGAGACGCTGCCGCGCCGCGACTGCATCTGTGCGTCGGACAGGTGCAGATCGAGCTGGGGGTAGGGAATGGCGATGCCTTCGGCCTGCAGGGCGGCCAGGACGCGCGCCATCAGTTCGCTGCGCAGGGCGCCCCAGTTGTCGATGTTCAGGGTCCAGGCGCGCAGCACGAAGTTCAGCGCGTTGTCTCCGTAGCCCGTGAGCTGCGCCGCGGGTGCGGGCTTTTCTGCAATGCCGGGGATGGCCCGTGCCGTGGATTCGAGCAGGTGCAGCACCTGCGACGGATCGCTGCCGTAGGCCACGCCGACGGCGATCTCGAAGCGGCGGCTGCGGTCGAACATCGTCCAGTTGGTGAGGTTGCTGCTGAGCAGCAAGCCGTTGGGAACGACGACGTCGGCGCCGTCGTAAGTGCGCAGGGTGGTGGCGCGCAGCCCGATCTCGCGCACGGTGCCCGCCACGCCGCCGGTCTCGACCATGTCGCCGGGCTGGATCGGCCGCTCGAACATCAGCACCAGGCCCGACACGAAGTTGTTCACCACGTTCTGCAGCCCGAAGCCCACGCCCACCCCCAGGGCGCCCAGCATCAGCGTCAGCTGGCTCAGTTTCAGCCCCGCCGCCGACAGCGCCACCAGCAGGCCGAGCAGCAGCACGCCGTAATAGCTGAGCGTGGCGATGCTGTTGCCCGCGCCCCGGGGCAGGTGCGAGTAGCGGGGCAGCTCGTCGTGCAGCAGCCGGCGCACGGCGCGGGCTGACCAGTAGGCCAGCCAGACGGAAACGGCGAAGGCGAGTACGTCGCCCACGTGGATGGAAACCTCGCCCACGTCGACGCCCAGCTTGAGCACTGCGAAGCCGAAGGTCTGCAGGGGTTGCAGCACGCGGAAGACATCGAGCGCGTACACCAGCCAGCACAGCGATGCCGCGAGCACCAGCAGTCGGTTGCCCGCAGACAGCAGCAGGGCCCCGTGCTTCTGCAGCAGCCTGCGGCCGGCGATCTCGGGTTGATCCAGCAAGGTGCGGACGATGCCCATGCAGGCCACGACGGCGGCGAACAGCAGCAGCGCCATGTAGCCGCTGTCGATCAGCGCGCTGGTGAGCATCTCGGCGAGCGATACGTTGCCAGACACGTTGGCCACAGCCGATACGGCCAGCAACGGTACGGCCAGCCAGCCCATCATCTTCAGGACCCGGACGAGGCTGCTGCCCTGCCCCGCTTCATGAGTCACCGGATGCCGCAGCAGCCACACCGTGGCGCCCAGCGTCAGCAGGGTCTGCGCCAGCACGAACAGGCGGTAGGCCGGCGCGTCGGCCACGGCCGCGACGCCGAGCCTGTCGAGGGCGTAGAGCGCAATGGCCACGTAAGGCCAGGCGCCGAGCGCCGCCAACGCCGCCCGGGGCAGCAGTCGCAGCACCGGCACGAGTGCGAGCAGCAAGGCGAATTCGTGGACCAGCAGCGGCGCGTCGGGCTCCAGCACCAGCACGCCCAGCATCGACAGGAGCAGCCACGACGATACCGGACGGCGCAGCGCCGGCGCCACGTGCGCAGTGTGCGCTGCATCGATCCGCGACGACCTGCTGCGGTAGGTGAGCCACAGGATCAACGGCAACAGCAGCAGCTGCAGAACCCGGAGAGCCTGCTGGTTGGCCGTGTCGGCGGCGCTGTAATCCGCCGCGAAGCGGCTCTCGACGTCCATGCCCTGTTTCATCGCCTCCCACGCAGCGCCGGTGCCCAGGCCGGTCCCGAGGCCACGCCACAGGGGCGGCGCGTCCCTGTGCAGCAGGCGGCGGTCGATGTCTTCGATGGCCGCTGCCGCGTCGCTCGCTCCCGCCTGGATGCGCGCCGTCAGTTCACTGGCGCGCTGCGTCAGCGCGAACTGGCGAGCCAGCGCACGGCCGAGTCCGGCCTCTGCGCTGTCAATCTGCGCCAGGATCGCATCCACGCGGTCCGACATGACAGCGGGCAGGCCGTCAAGCAGGCCCGACGCCCGGGTGGCCGACCAGGCCTGCCGGCGCTGCGCCAGTTGCAGGGCGCTGTCGGAGTAAGGCGCGAAGTCGCGCCGTGCCTGCGCTTCCCAGCGTCCGATGCGGTCGGCGTCGAAGTTCCAGTGGCGGGCCAGGCTTTCGAGCCGCCGGATCGGCAGTGCCCGCAAGTTCGCGGCGTCTTCGGTCTCCACCTTGGACTCGACCGAACGGGCGATGCCGTCGAGCTGGAGCGACAGCCGATCGACCGGGTCGGCCGAGGCCAGCAGGCGCGTGGCGCGTTCGGCGCGCCGCTGGTCTTCAGCGGCCCTGGAGAGGATGTCGCCCAGGGCGATCGGAGTGATCGGAGCGATGACGGCGGGCGGGGTCGAAGCGCGTGGGGCGTTGTCTCGTGCGACCGTCTCTGCCATGCATGCCACGGCGAGCGAGGCCAAGAGACCGGCCAGGACGCGCCGCGCTGTATGCGCACTGCCGGGGAACATTCTGATGCTCGGCATGTGAAGAATCTCGCCCCTCGTCGTGATGGTTCTGGCTGTCGATGAACGGCCGGCGCCGTCGGCGCGCGGATGGCAGTACCGCCATACAGATCCGAAGAGGTGACCGGCGCATGGTCTGGAAATACTCCGTTGGCCGCCCGCAGATGTTAGCGAAATCAGTCTCCTGCAACGCCGATACACACATCCCGCGCACCTACCGGCCTCCGCTGACGACCCGCAGCCGTGGCGGCGCCTACGGTGTGATCTGGCAATCCTGCCGATCACATCGAAGGAGACCCCCATGGGCTACAGCGACGATTACGAACGCAACCAGCGCCAACAACGAAGCCACCAGTACGACGGTGACGACCGGCGCGACCACCGCCAGCAATCATCCTTCACGCCGTTCGGCGTGCAGCAGGGCGATTTCAGCAGCCAGGACCGCGATTCGGGTGGATGGCACCGGGGGCAGGAGCATGAGAACCATGGCCGCTCCAAGTTCAGCCCGTCGGGCAACCAGCAGGATTTCAGCGGCGGCCAGGATCGCGGCTTTGAGGACGCTCGACGCTACGGCTCGGGCCAGAGCCGTGGCCATGGCGGCGGCAACTTCGGCAGCAACTCCGGCGGTTATGGCCGCGGCCCGGGCCGCAACGATGAGTTCGCCTACGCCAACGACCGCGAGAGCTACGGCGGCACGGGCCGCTCGGAATACAGCAACGACATCGGACGCGACCAGGGGCAGGGCTATGGCCGCGATCAGGGTCGCGACTCGAACTCCACCTACGGTCGCAGCTACGGCGGCAGTTATGGCGGTAGTGGCCAGCTGGGCCGCGTCTCGGGCTTCGACCGCAGCAACGAAAGCCGTGGCGGCTATGGCCGCGAACAGCAGCCCCATCGCGACCCCGATTACCACCAATGGCGCGAAGAGCAGATCCGCAACCTCGACAACGACTACGACACCTGGCGGCAGGAGCGCTACAGCAAGTTCTCGGAAGAGTTCAGCACCTGGCGCAAGAACCGGCAGGGCCTGGGCCCGCGCGACACGCAGGAGATGCAGAGCGACGCCGACGTGGCCGCCGCCAACAAGCAGATCCAGGCCGATCAGGGCAAGACCCGCAAGTGACCGACCATGCACGGGCGGCCCGCGTGCCGCCCGGGTCCATGCAAGCCGCCGCCAGGGCGGCTTTTTCTCGTGGCGTGTGGGTCTTCAGCGCGAGGCGGTCTGCCCGCCCGGCGCAGGCTGTGCTGGCGGGGCCGCGCGGGAGGTGTCAAGGGCCTGGCGCAGATAGGGCGCGGTGCGGCTGTGCGGCTGCCGGCCGGCCACCTCGTCGGGCGTGCCGGCCGCCACCACCTGCCCGCCTTCGCGCCCGGCGCCCGGCCCGATGTCGATGACCCAGTCGGCCGCCGCCACCACGCGCATGTCGTGTTCCACCACGACGACGGTGTTGCCGGCCTCGGCCAGGCCGTCCAGTTGCACCAGCAGGCGGTCCACGTCGGCGGGGTGCAGGCCGGTGGTGGGTTCGTCCAGCACGTAGAGCGCATCGCCGCGCTGCTTGCGCTGCAGCTCGGTGGCCAGCTTGATGCGTTGCGCTTCGCCGCCGCTGAGTTCGGTGGCGGGCTGGCCCAGGCGCAGGTAGCCCAGGCCGATGTCGCGCAGCAGGGCCAGCGGGCGCAGCACGGCGGGCTCGCCGGCGAAGATGTCGCAGGCGCTTTCCACCGTCAGTTCCAGCACCTGCGCGATGGTGAGGCCGTTCCACTGCACCTCCAGCGTGGCCGGGTTGTAGCGGGCGCCATGGCACTCGGGGCAGGGCGCGTACACGCTGGGCAGAAAAAGCAGTTCCACGCTCACGAAGCCTTCGCCCTCGCAGACCGGGCATCGGCCCTGCGCCACGTTGAACGAGAAGCGGCCCGGCCCGTAGCGCCGCCGCCGCGCGAGCGGTGTCTGCGCGAACAGGCGGCGCACGCCGTCGAACAGGCCGGTGTAGGTGGCCAGGTTGGAGCGCGGCGTGCGGCCGATGGGCCGCTGGTCCACGCGCACCAGGCGGCGGATGCCGCCCAGACCGCCAGCGATGCGGCCGGCAACGGGTGCGCTGGCGGCGTCGTCGGCGGCGCCGGGGTCGTCGTCCTGCAGGTGGGTGCGTGCGGCGCTGGCGGCATCGGTCACGCCGTCGTCGTTGTCGTCTTCGGCATGGGCCGCGTCGGCGTCGGCGCCGTGGGTGCCCAGCGCGCTGGCCACCAGTTGCACCAGCGCCTGGCTCACCAGGCTCGACTTGCCCGAGCCCGACACGCCGGTCACCGCCGTCAGGCAGCCGACGGGAAACGCCGCGTCCACGCCCTGCAGGTTGTGCCGCACCACGCCTTCGATGCGCAGCCAGTCGCCTGGCTCGCGTGGCGTCCGTGGCGTGCGCGCGGCCGGCGTGGCGGCCGTCCCGGCTTCGGGGAAGAGGTAGCGGCGCGTCTGCGAAGCCGCCACGCCGGCCAGCCCGGCCGGCGGGCCGCTGTAGAGCACCGCGCCGCCACGCACGCCGGCGCCGGGGCCGACGTCCACCAGCCAGTCGGCCTGCTGCATGGTGGCCAGGTCGTGCTCCACCACGAACAGCGTGTTGCCTTCTCCCTTGAGCCGGTGCAGCGCGGCCAGCAGGGCTTCGCCGTCGGCGGGGTGCAGGCCGGCCGACGGCTCGTCCAGCACGTAGACCACGCCGAAGAGCTGCGCAGTCAACTGGGTGGCGATGCGCAGGCGCTGCAGCTCGCCGGATGACAGCGAGGGCGTCGAGCGCTCCAGCGTCAGATAGCCCAGGCCCAGTTGCGCCAGCGCGTCGATGCGCTTGACGATCTCCTGAGCCAGGCGCTGGGCGGCCAGCACCTTCTCGGCCGATAACTCGGGTGTGCGTGTGACGTCGGGCGCGCCCGCATGCGCCGTGCCAGGCGTGCTGGCGCGGCGCATCGGGGCGGCGCGCGCGCGCCGTGGCGGTGCGCCGTCGGTCTGCGCCTGGGCATGGGCTTGCGCTTCGCCCAGCCGGCCTTCGGCCACGGGCTGCAGCAGGCGCGCCACGTCCGTCAGTGGCAGGCGGCCCAGCGCCGCGATGTCGTGCCCGGCGAAGGTCACCGACAGCGCCTCGGCCTTGAGCCGCTTGCCGCCGCAGGCAGGGCAGGGGCTGGCCACCATGAAGCCGGCCGCGCGCTCGCGCATTCGCGCGCTCTTGCTGTGCGCGAAGCTGTGCAGCACGTGGCGCCGCGCGCTGGTGAAGGTGCCCATGTAGCTGGGCGCGGTGCCGGCCCGGCGGGCGGCCCGGGCTTCATGGCGGTCGAAGCCGACGTACACCGGCACGGTGGGCTGCTCGTCGGTGAACAGGATCCAGTCGCGCGTCTTCTGCGGAAGCTCGCGCCAGGGCCGGTCCACGTCGTGGCCCAGCGTGGTGAGGATGTCGCGCAGGTTCTGCCCGCCCCATGCGGTGGGCCAGGCGGCCACGGCGCGCTCGCGGATGGTGAGGCTGTCGTCGGGCACCAGCGATCGCTCGGTCACCTCGAAGACGCGGCCCATGCCGTGGCAGCGCGGGCAGGCGCCCTGCGGCGTGTTGGGCGAGAAGTCTTCGGCGAAGAGCATGGGCTGGCGTGGCGGATAGTGCCCGGCGCGCGAATACAGCAGCCGCAGCAGGCTGGAAATGGCGGTGGCACTGCCCACCGACGAGCGCGCCGTCGGCGTGCCGCGCTGCTGCTGCAGCGCCACGGCGGGCGGCAGCCCGTCGATGCTGTCCACCTCGGGCGTGCCCGCCTGGTCGATCAGCCGGCGCGCATAGGGCGCCACCGATTCGAGATAGCGCCGCTGCGCCTCGGCATACAGCGTGCCGAACGCCAGCGACGACTTGCCCGAGCCCGACACGCCGGTGAACACCACCAGTGCGTCGCGCGGCAGGTCGACGTCGACGTTCTTCAGGTTGTGCTCGCGCGCGCCGCGCACGCGGATGAAGCCGGCAGGGCGATGCGGTGGAGTCTGGGACACGACGTGATGCCTGGTGTGTTGGAGCAGGGGTGCGATGCGCCGCGCGCGGGCGGCTTCCCGACGCTAACGGCCCGACCGGGCCCGCGCTTGTAGGACAAGGGCGTGCAGACAGCAGGGCGATGCCAACCGGGGCTGTCACAACGCGGGGCCTCGGCGCGTCTGAGGGAAGGAGCGGCCGGGTGTCCGGCCGACCGGCCCCCTCATGAAAGGACACTCATCATGACCCGCGCGAACTGGTTCGCCGTTTCCCCCGAAGGCGCCAAGGCTGTCGGCGCCCTGCATCACCACGTCGTCAACGGCAGCGGGCTGCCTGCGGCGCTCGTGCACCTGGTGTTCCTGCGCGTGTCGCAGATCAACGGATGCGCGCACTGCATCGACATCCACACGCGTGATCTGCTCAAGGAAGGCCTGTCCGTCGAGAAGGCCGTGCTGGTGCCCGTGTGGCACGAGGCCGAATACCTCTTCACGCCGCAGGAGCGCGCCGCGCTGGCCTGGTCGGAAGAAGTGACGCGCGTGAGCGAAACGCATGCCTCCGACGCGGCCTACGAAGCTGCGCTGACCGTCTTCGGTGAGAAAGACCTGGTGGAACTGACCCTGGCCATCGCGACCATGAACGCGATCAACCGGCTGGGCATCGGCTTCCGGCTCAGGCCGCGCGCGCGGGCGTGAGCATCGCACTGGCGCGGGAGGTCGTGCCGCATCGCGCTCAGGCCGGCGGCGCCACGGCCGCGCCGTCGACGCCATGCCGTCGCAGCGCCTGGGCGACGAAGCCCGTCGCCTTCATCTCTTCGACGAAGCCGCGCAGGAAGGCGTGGGCCTCGGCGCCCCGGGTGGCCGGCAGTCCCATGGCCTGCTCGATCACCATGAAGCGCCCGGGCAGCAGACGCAGCCCGCCGATGCGTGCGGCGTCGAGTTCGAGCTGCTGGCGCACGCCGGCCGCGACGTCGGCGTTGCTGGCGAGGAATTCGTCCACCACGGCGGGCGCCGTGGGCGCGCGCTCGATCGACGCATGCACCAGATGCTTGGTGAGGAACAGGTCGTAGGCGCTGTCCTTGCCGACGGTGACCCGCCGCCCCGGCGCATCGACTTCGTCGTTCGCGCGCAGCGGCGACTCATCCCGCACCAGGTAGCAGCCTTCGATGTGCACGTAGGCGGCGGTGAACAGCACGTTCTGCGCGCGCGCGGGATCGATGGCGAAGAAGCCGATGTCGGCGCGCTCGTCGCGCACGTTCGCCACTGATTTTCCGGCGTTGTCCACGACCACGAAGTCGAGCGGTACGCCCAGACGTTGTGCCAGCTCGCGTGCCAGATCGACCGAGACGCCGGTGGGCTCGCCTTCGCGCCGGGCGGCGAGCACGGCGTTGCCCACGTTGATGGAGGCGCGCAGCGCGCCGGTGGGCGCGAACGCCCTCAGGAGGGAATCGGGGGATGTCATCGCGGCGGGCCTCGGTGTCTGCAGGTGGCGCAGATTCTGACGCCGATCCTGACGTGAGGGCGACCGACCCCGAGATCGCGCGGCTTCAGGCGTCGATGCGCGGCAGCACCGCCAGTTGCTGGCCGGGTGGTACCTCGGGGCTGTCGACGAAGGTGGCGCGCCCGCCCACGTCGCCCACCAGCACGGTGCTGCCGGCGGCGCCTTCGAAGCAGACATGCACCGTGTGGCCGTCGGCGCGCCGCACGGCCTGCTCCACCGGCACAACCTCGGAAGGCCCGTTCACGATGCCGTCCGCGTACTCCAGGCTGTGCCAGCGTACGCGTTGCAGGACACCGTTCGTGTCGAAATCGACAGCTTCAATGGCGAAGATCATGGGTGACAGTCTGAGATGAGCGAAGCCCTGGCGACGTAGGACGCGCCCGCGTCCGGCATGAGGGCAGCCGCAAGGGGGCGGGCGACGGTTCAGAAGCGCTGGCGCGCCGTGGCGGGCTCGTCGCCCGCCGCGCTGACGGTGCGCACGGCCTGCCGCAGCCGGGCCTCGCGCACGTCCAGGGCTTCGGCCCAGTCGTGGCGCTCGTAGTCCTGTTCGGTGCCCAGTAGAAGGCGCTCACGCGCGTCGAGGGTCAGATCGTCACTCATGGCAGATGTCCTTGGCGTTGTCGGCGACGTCTGCGAGCTTCGGGCGGCCACGGCGCGCTTGGCGTAGGACGAGGCCGTGGTTGCCGGGTCGGTCGGCTGATTTCCGTGCGCTTTACTTGGCCGGCGCATGCCCGTACCCTCGTGCCCCAAGGGCGCGGCCGGCGGCGTCAGGGGGATGCCGGGCCGCGAGCGGATCAATCCAGGGACCGGGGGGGCCTTGCCGACATGTCGCGCATCGACAAACACATGAGCCGGGCGACCGAAGCGCTGTATGAGGCGGTGCTCGACCCTTCCGCCTGGGACGACGTGATGCACGCGACCCGCGCCCTCTACGACTCGCGCGTCGAGGCGCTCTACTACCTCGATCTCGACGAGAACGCGATCAGGCCGGTGCGCATACGCGGCGTGGGCGGTGCCGAACTCAAGCGGTTTTCCGCCTGCTTCTACACGCCCGACAATCCCTGCCTCCACACGCCCGACCTGCACCGGCCCGGCGTGATCCGCACCGACCAGCATCTGGTGGAGCATTTCCGCGATGCGTCGGTGCTGCGCCGCTCCACCTACTACAACGAGTGGATGCGTCCGCTGGGCCTCGATCACACCATGGGCACCACGCCGCTGGCACAGGAAGGCCTGGTGCTCAACCTGAGCCTGCTGCGTCCGGCCGAGCGGGGCGGCTTCAGCCGGGCGGAGCAGTGCAGCTTCGCCGCGCTGGTGCGGCACCTGGAGCGTGCGATGCGCATGGCGCTCAAGCTGGACACGCTCCAGCAGCGCCTGGCGGCCAGCACGCAGGCGCTCGACCGGATGCCGCATGGCGTGGCGGTGCTGGACGCCCGGGGCGTGCTGCTGCAGGCCAACCGCCGCGCGCTCGGCTGGCTGGCCGGGGAGCGGGGCGTGTACCTGCGGCGGGGCAAGCTGGCCGCGCGCGATTCGCGCGATCAGGCCGCGCTCGATGCCGTGCTGCGCCAGTGCACGGCGGCGCAGCATGGCGCACAACTGCCCGCGGCCGTGGCGCCGCTGGTGGTGGGCGGCCTGGTGGTGCAGGCCACGCCGCTGCACAGCGCGCGCGGCCTGTTCGTGTCGCCGAGGGCGGCGGTGCTCGTCAGCCTGTCGGAGCCACTGGCACTGCGCGCGGCGCCCACGCCCGAGGTGCTGGCGCCGCTGTTCGGCTTCACGCCGGCCGAGGCGCGGCTGGCCTCGTCGATCATGGCCGGCGGCACCTTGCGCGACGCGGCTGGGCGGGCCGGCATGAGCTATGCCACGGCCCGCTGGTACCTGAAGATCCTGTTCCAGAAGACCGCCACCCGCCGGCAGAGCGAGCTGGTGCGTGCACTCTCTGGCGCCGCGCAGCACGGCGAGCCCATGCTGCTGCACTGAGGGCGCGGGGGCCGCGCGGCATCACACGCCGCCCCCCGTTTGGGAGGTGCGCAGGACGGCGGCGATGCATAGCATGCGGCGCAGTGCAACCAACGACGGAGAGCAGTCTTGTCCATCGAATCCCTGTATCGCCTGTTCCGCCTGCGCGCGCCGTGCATCGTGGCGACTGTGGCCTGCGCCGCGCTGCCGGGCATTGCCAGCGCCCAGGCCTCGTTCGACATCGTGGGCATCAAGCCCGGCATGACCGAGGCGCAGGCGATGGCCGCGCTGGCCGCGCACCGCCCCGGCATGCGCACGAGCAAGCGCAGCATGGCCTACACATTCAGCGATGGCGCGCAGCAGCAGAAGACGGCCGAGTTCCTGCACGAGGTGACGGTGACCTTCGACGACGCGCAGGGCCGCGAGGACTTCCAGCTCTATTTCTCGCCGCCGCCCGGCGATCCGCGCGTCGTCGGCGTGAACCGGCAGATGAGCCTGAAGGCACCGCCCACGCAGGCGCAGCTCACGGCTCAGCTGAGCCAGAAGTACGGCGCGCCCACCACCAGCGGCAAGAGCAACGCCATGTTCAACCTGGTCTGGGGCGAGGCGGGCAAGCCGATGTGCTGGCGCTCGACGCCCAACATGACGAGCATCGGCGCGGGCGATGCCTCCGACATCGTGGGCCTGCTGCAGCGTGGGCAGGCCCGCGGATGGGCGCCGCGCGACTTCTCGCAATGCGGCGTGGCCGTGGCGGCTTCGCTGGCCGGCGAGCCCGTGCACAACCTGCGCGTGCGCATGACGGACTACGCGGCCTGGGCCACCACCCAGCAGAAAGCCAGCGCGTGGGTGGAGCAGCAGCGGCAGGAAGCCGTCAAGGCCCGCATGGGCAAAGGCGCCGGCCCGAAGCTTTGAGCCGGGGCCGGGCGTCGGCCCTCAACGCCGCGGCGTCACGCGCGTGTCGAGCGCGGCCGGCTGGTAGTCGGGCCGGAAGCGGCAGCCGTCGCCGAACTGCGGCTTGAAGCCCTCGCACTGCGCGGCGATCTGCGCCGGCGTGGGTTTGTGGCCGCCCTGCGCCCAGGCCGAGAGCGCCGCCAGCAGCGTGGGATACACCGGATCGCTCAGGTAGCTGTGCGTGTCGTCGGTGGTGAAGGTCTGCACCAGGTGGCCCGCGGTGCCGGCGGCTTCCATGGTGCGGCGGAAAGCATCGTCCATCTCGACGAAGGCCGTCGGGTCGCCGATGCCGTGCACGGTGAGCACGGGCACGGGGATGCGCCCGTCCGGATCGGTGTCGGCGCCGAAGGCGGCCACGGCGGCCGGGTCGGCGCGGTAGCGCAGCACCTCGCGGTTGAGCACGGCGTCGTCGGGCGATCCGACGTAGCGCGCGGTGGCGTTGTCGAACACGTTGCGGCCACCGGTGCGGTGTTGCGCGATGTCCTGGAAGTGCCAGGTGCCCCAGTTGAGGTGGGCCTGGATGGAGCTCGCCGGAATCTTCAGCACGCGCGTGATCGTGTCCACCTTGCGCTGCTGTTCGGGCGTGCGCTGCGCGGCGGGCTTGTCGAGCGCCAGGCACGCGTTCACGCGGTTGCGCAGCTCGGCCTGTGTGAGGCTGGCGCCGGCCGGCAGGCCTTGCCACAGCGGATATTGCAACTCGTCCGGGCGCGGATGGTTGTTGCACAGATGCTGGTAGATCGCACGCAGGTCGAGCCGGAAGTCATACGCGCGGGTGCCGCCGGCCAGCACGCCGCTGGTGAGCAGCACGGCGTCGTACGGCCGCTTGCCCGCGCCGTCGTCGGTGAACATCGATGCGCCGACGGCGGCCACGCTCGCGCCCCACGACTGCCCGTGCAGGATGGTGAAGCGCGGTTGCAGCACGTGCTGCACGACGATGCGGCGCAGCCGCTCGGTGTCTTCGGCGGCCGGGCGCACGGTCACGCCGCCCTGGCGGAAGCTCGAGCCGGCCCAGGCATAGCCCGCGCGCACGGTGATGGACCAGCGGTCCAGGTCTTCCACGGTGCGCGCCAGCGTGGGCGGGCCGAGCGTGGGGCCGCCATGCGCGTGCATCACCAGCGTGCCGTTCCATTGCGCGGGCACGGCGATCAGGTAGTGCGCACCGGCCGAGTCCTGGCCAGAGAGGCAGCGCGTGCCGGCGGGCAACTGCGCCTTGGCCGGGCAGGCCATGGCCTGCGGAGCAGATTCCGTGGTGGCTGGCAGGGTGGCCGAGGGGCGGGGTGGCGTGGCACAGCCGGCCAGCGCCGCGAGAGCGGCAGTCAGCAGCGCCGCGCTCACGGCACGCCAGGGGCGAGGGGATGTCATTCGGTTGTCTCCGGTGTCATGCGTGTGGCGCCGACGATAGGCGGCCATGTGCAGTGCGTCAAATACGCCAATCGAGGCATCTGCAGACGTTCCGGATATGTAGACTCGCAGGGGCGTCCAGCAAGGCCCCAGGAGACGATCGATGGAACTCAGGCAGTTGCGCTACTTCGTGGCCGTGGCCGAAGCCGGCCACATCACGCAGGCCGCCGCGCGGCTGGGCATGCAGCAGCCGCCGCTCAGCCAGCAGATCCGCGCGCTCGAGATGCGGCTGGGGCTGGTGCTGTTCGAGCGCCATCCGAAGGGCGTCACCCTCACCGGCAGCGGCGAGGTGCTGCTCGCCGAGAGCCGCCGCCTGCTGGCCGAGGCCGACGCGATGGCGCGCCGCATGCAGGCGCTGTCGGCCGGGCATGCGGGTGTGCTGTCGGTCGGCTTCACCAGCTCGGCGGCCGCGCATGCGTTCACGCCGCAGGTCCTGCGCAAGAGCCGCGAGACCTATCCCTCGATCGCGCTGCAGATCAGCGAAGACCATGCCGCAGGCCTGACCGAAGCCGTGCTCGAAGGGCGGCTGCATTGCGGTTTCCTGCGCATGCCGGTGGCGCGCCCGCCGGGCCTGGTGTTCGAGACGCTGCTGCGCGAGCCGGTGCTGGCGGCGTTGCCGGCCGGCCATCCGCTGGCCGATGCGCCCCGGGGGCTGCGGCTGAAGGCGCTGCGCGGCGAGCGCTTCATCCTCGTGCGGCGCAGCGGCGCGCCCGGGCTGTATGCCGAACTGCTGGCGCTGTGCGAGAAGCGCGGCTTCCTGCCGGACGTCACGCACGAGGTACCGCGCATGATGACCGCGCTCAACCTGGTGGCCGCGGGCGAAGGCGTGACGGTGGTGCCGGCGTCGATGCGCGGCGCGCATCCGCAAGCCATCGCCTACCGGCCGCTGGCCGACGGCGCGAGCCTGGATGCACCGCTGACCCTGGTGTGGCGGCGCGGCGAGGAGCAGGGCGCGCTGGGCTCGTTCATCGCGCTGGTGCGCGACGCCGCAGCCGGGCGGCCCGCGGCACGCACCCGACGGGCCGCGCGCGCATGACGCTGCGGCGCCGTGAGGTGGTCCACGTCGCCGGTATCGCGGGCGCGGCGGCGGTGCTGGGCACGGCCGGCCCGCTGCGGGCGCGCGGCACGGCCGTGCGCATCGTGGTGGCGTATCCGCCAGGCGGCGTGAGCGACACCGCCGCGCGCCTGCTGGCCACGCTGCTCGAGCCCGCGCTGCAGTCGCCGGTCATCGTCGAGAACCGCGGCGGCGCGGGCGGCAGCGTGGCGCTGGCCGGCGTGGCGCGCGCGGCGCCTGATGGGCGTACGCTGGGCTTCTCGGCCATCAGCCCGCTCACGCTGTCGCCGCATTTCGGCGTGGCTGCGCCGCGGGTGGTGCCCGTCATCGGCGTCATGCGCACGCCGCAGCTGCTGGTGGCCACGCCGGCGATCGCGGCCACGGGCTTTGCCGACATGCTGCGGCTGGCGCGCGCGCGGTCGGCGTACGGCGGCGGCGGGCTGCGCTGGGCCACGTCGGGCGTGGGCACGCTGGGCCACCTGATCCTCGAAGAGGTGCGGCGCGCCACGCAGATCGACGTGGTGCACATCCCGTATGCGGGCGGCGGGCCGCAGTTGCAGGACGCGCTGGCCGGCCGCTTCGAGCTGCTGTCCACCAATCTCGCGCCGCTGCAACTGGACTACGTGGCGGCCGGCCGCTTCGTGCCGCTGGCGCTGGGCGCGCGGCAACGCACGGCGCTGCTGCCGCAGGTGCCCACCTTCGCCGAGGCCGGTTGCCCGGGCGCCAACCGCTCGTCGCTGTTCGGGCTGTTCGCGCCGCAGGGCACCCCGGCCGCGCAGGTGGCGCGGCTGCACGCGGCCTGCAGCGCGGCACTGCGGCAGCCGGCCTTCGTGCAGATGCTGCGCAGCTCGGGCAACGAGGCCGGCGCCGATGCGACAGAAGCGTTCGCGCGCGAGATCGCGCACGAGTTCGCGGCCAATCGCCGCCTGTTCACGCAGCGCTGATCGCCGCCCGTGCGCCCGGGCCACGGCCTGCCGCACGGTTAACATTTCGGTCATGCCCAGCGCCATCGACACGCCCCCGCACGCCTTGCCACGCGATGCCCAGAGCATCCTGGAGCTGGCGGCGCGCTCGATGTTCCATCTGTTCTCCAGCATGAGCCAGGGCATGTTCCTGGTCGACCGCGACGCGCGCATCGTCTGGCTCAACGAAGGCTACGAGCGTTTCCTGCCGCGCCTGGGCGTGTCGTCGCCCGACCAGTTCGTGGGCCATCGCGTCGAAGAGGTGATTCCCAACACGCAGATGCGCCAGGTGCTGGAGACGGGCGAGCCGGTGCTGATCGACCTGCTCACCAACAAGGCCGGCACCTTCGTGGTCAGCCGCCTGCCGCTGCGCGACGACGCGGGCCAGGTGATCGGGGCCATCGGCATGGTGCTGTTCGACCACCCCGAGACCACGCTCAAGCCGCTCATCAGCAAGTTCGCGCGGCTGCAGCAGGATCTGGACGACGCCCGGCGCGAGCTGGCCAGCCAGCGCAGCCAGGCGGCGCGCGGCACGCATGGTGCGCAGCGCCAGGCCAAGCACACGTTCGCCAGCTTCGTGGGCACCAGCGCCGCCGCGTCCGAGATCAAGCGCCAGGCCCGGCGCGCCGCGCAGTCGCACAGCCCGGTACTGCTGCTGGGCGAGACCGGCACGGGCAAGGAGTTGCTGGCGCATGCCATCCACGCGGCATCGGCGCGGTCGGGCGGGCCGTTCGTGAGCGTCAACATCGCGGCCGTGCCCGACACCTTGCTCGAAGCCGAGTTCTTCGGCGTCGCACCGGGCGCCTACACCGGCGCCGACCGCAAGGGCCGCGAAGGCAAGTTCAAGCTGGCCGACGGCGGCACGCTGTTCCTCGACGAGATCGGCGACATGCCGCCCGCGCTGCAGGCCAAGCTGCTGCGCGCGCTGCAGGAAGGCGAGATCGAGCCGCTGGGCTCCAACCAGCTGGTGCCGTTCGACGCGCGCGTGATCGCCGCCACCTCGCGCGACCTGGGCGCGCTGGTGCGCGAAGGGCGCTTCCGCGAAGACCTGTATTACCGCCTCAACGTGCTGCCGCTGCGGGTGCCGCCACTGCGCGAACGCCGCGCCGACATTCCCGCGCTGGTGGAAGTCCTGGGCGAGGACATGGCGCTGCGCAGCGGCACGCCGCAGCCCGAGATCACGGCCGACGCGCTCGCGCTGCTGGCCGCGCAGCACTGGCGCGGCAACATCCGCGAGCTGCGCAACGTGCTGGAGCAGGCCGCCATGCGCAGCGATTCGCAGTACCTCGACGCAGCGCAGCTCGAACGCATCCTGCGCGAATCCGGCGTGGAGCAGATCGCGCCCGCGCAGCCCGCGCACGGCCCCGAAGGCGACGACGCGCTGCTGCGCCCGCTGGCCGAACAGGTCGAGGCGCTGGAGCGCCGCGCCATCGCCGCCGCCATGCAGGCCACGGGCGGCAACAAGCTGGCCGCCTCGCGCCTGCTGGGCATCTCGCGCGCGACGCTCTATGAGCGGCTGGGCGGCACCGGCACTCGCGGCTGAACTGCGCGCGCTGCGCGCGGTGCTGGCCGTGGCCGACGCGGGCAGCACGGCTGCGGGCGGCGCGCACCTGCACCTGTCGCAACCTGCCGTGGCGCGCGCCGTGCAGCGCGTCGAGTCGCACCTGGGCCTGCCGTTGTTCGAGCGCGTGGCGCGCGGCATGCGCGCCAACGCTGTCGGCCAGGCCCTGGCCGCGCGCGTGCGGCAGGCGCTGGCCGAACTGGCGGGCGAGGGCGATGGCCCGCCCGCCAGCCCGCGCCTGGCCAGCCTGGGTACACCCGCGCAGTTCGGCGTGTTGCTGGCGCTGGCCGATGCGGCATCGGGCCGCCGCGTGGCGCAGCAACTGGGCGTGAGCCAGCCGGCCGTGCAGCAGGCCGTTCGGCAGCTCGAGCACGCCTGGGGCGCGGCGCTGTTCGAGCGCACGCGCACCGGTCTCGTGCCCAACGCCGCCGGCCGGCTGGCGCTGGCGCGGGCCAAGCGCGCGCTGGCCGAGCTGCGCGGCGCCGAGGAAGACCTGCAGGCACTGGCCGGCGCGGTGCGTGGCCGCGTGGTGGTGGGCACGCTGCCCTATTGGGGCGGCAGCTTCCTGCCGCGTGCCCTCGGCCGCCTGGCCGAACGGCACCCCGGCATCTCGATCACGGTGGTGGACGGCACCTACGACTCGCTGCTCGCCCAACTGCGCCAGGCCGACATCGACCTGCTGGTGGGCGCGTTGCGCGAGGCGCCGCCGCCGGGGCCGCTGCTGCAATCGCCGCTGCTGGACGACCCGCTGGCCGCCGTGGTGCGCGCCGGCCATCCGCTGGTGGGCCGCGCGCCCACGCGCCTGCGGCAGTTGCGCGGTGCGCAATGGATCCTGGCCATGCCGGGCGCGCCCGCGCGCCGCATGCTGGAGCAGGCGTTCGCGCACGAAGGCCTGCCGCCACCCCAAGGTGGCGTGCAGGTCAACAGCCCGGCGCTGTTGCAATCCATGCTGCTGGAAGGCGACGGCGTCGCGCTGATGTCGCCGCGCCAGCTGGAACGCGAGATCGCTGCCGGCCTGCTGCGCGTGCTGCCGGTACGCGTGCCGCAGTCGCGGCGCAGCATCGGACTGGTGATGCGCTCGGCCTTCGAGCCGCCGGCGCCGCTGCGCGAGCTGATCGACAGCCTGCGCGAAGCCGGTGCGCAGGCGGCTGCGGCACCGGCCGCCGCTGCACGCCGATAAGCCGGACGCATCGCCCGCATGGCGCTACGCATTGGCGCGTGGCGCGCACGCGCGGCATGCTCTGCGGCAGCCTCGCCAGCGGCGGCATCCGCCCGCCCCGGGGACTGCACGGAGACACACACATGCCGACATCCTTCCTCGCCCCGGGCCTGCGGTCCGGCATCCGTACGTTCGCGCTGCGCGCCTGCCTGGCCGCGGCCGCCGCGCTCGCCACGGGTGGCGCGCTGGCGCAGGTGGCCGGCACGGTGCGCGTGGTGGTGCCGCATCCTGCCGGCGGGCCGGCCGACGCCATCGCGCGTGTCACGGCCAACGAACTGGCCAAGTCGCTGGGCCAGCCGGTCATCGTGGACAACCGGCCCGGCGGCGGCAGCCTGATCGGCACGCAGGCGGTGGCGCAGGCCAGGCCCGATGGGCAGACGCTGCTGGTCAACGCATCGGTGCACGTCACCTACCCGGCGCTGTTCAAGCAGGCGGGCTTCGACGTGATCGACGACTTCAAGCCCATCGCGCAGCTCACGCGCGTGCCCATGGTGCTGCTGGTGAATCCGCAGGTGCCCGCGCGCGACGTGAAGGAACTGGTGGCCTATGCCCGGGCCAACCCCGGCAAGCTGTCGTTCGGCTCGTCGGGCAACGCGGGTGCTGCGCATCTGGCGGGCGAGCTGTTCAAGCAGATGACGGGCACCGACATCGTCCACGTGCCGTACCGTGGCGCGCCCGCGGCCCTCAACGACCTGATCGGTGGCCAGGTGCAGATGATGTTCGACCCCGCCTCGTCGTCGCTGCAGCACGTGCGCACCGGCAAGCTGCGCGCGCTGGCCGTCACCTCCGATCGCCGCTACGGCGCCGTGCCCGACGTGCCCACCATGATCGAGGCCGGTGTGCCCGGCTATGTGCTCACCAACTGGTACGGCCTGTGGGCGCCCAAGGGCACGCCGGACGCGCTGGCCGCGCGCATGGCGGCCGACGTGGCCCGGGCCTTCCGCACCGACGAAGTGGCCGCGCAGTTGCGCGGCATGGGCGCCGAAGTGGTGGCCAGCACGCCCGAGGAATTCGCGCGCTTCGTGGTGGCCGAGAAGCAGAAGTGGGCCGAGATCGTGACACGATCGGGCGCCAAGATGGATTGAAGAGGAAGCCCCGCGCGTGCCCGAGATGACGACTGGAGAACCGACCCCGCTGCTGCTGATCCCCGGCCTGCTGTGCGACGACGTCGTCTGGCAGCCGCAGATCGCCGCGCTCGCGGGCATCGCCGACTGCACGGTGGCGCGCAACGGCGCCACCGACAGCATCACGCGCATGGCCGAACAGGCGCTGGCGCTGATGCCGCCCGGACCGTTCGCCGTGGCGGGCCACAGCATGGGCGGGCGCGTGGCGCTGGAGATCGTGCGCCTCGCGCCCGAGCGCGTGTCGCGCCTGGCGCTGCTCGACACCGGCTACCAGGCCATCGCGCCAGGGCTGCCAGGGCAGGGCGAGCGCAACGGGCGCATGCAACTCCTGGAGGTGGCGCGCACCCAGGGCATGCGGGCCATGGGTGAGCGATGGGCGCGCGGCATGGTTCACCCCGACGTGGTGGGCACGCCGCTGTTCGAGGCCGTGCTCGACATGCTCGAGCGCGCGACGCCGGATCTGTTCGAGGCGCAGATCCATGCACTGCTCGGCCGGCCCGACGCCACGCCGCTGCTGCCGCACATCCGCGTTCCCACGCTGGTGCTGTGCGGGCGCGAGGACGGCTGGAGCCCGCTGGCGCGGCACGAGACCATGCGCGATCTTATCGGCGATGTGGCGCGCCTGGCCGTCGTCGAGCATTGCGGTCACATGAGCACGATGGAGCAGCCCGGCGTGGTCAGCGGCTGGATGGCGCGCTGGCTCGGTGGGGACGACGTGACAGCAGGTTAGGCGCGCGGCAGCGCCAGGCAGACGGTGGCGATCGCCTCGCGCAGCCAGGCATGGCCGGCGTCGGATTCGCGCACCGGGTGCCACTGCATGCTTTCCTCCAGTGGAGGACAGGCGAAGGGGCAGCGGTGGATCGACAACGGCAGGCGCCAGCGCCGGTAGAGCTGGGCCACCTGGCTCTGCACCGTGGCCACGCGCCGCGTGCCGATGACCGCCAGTGGCAACAGGCCGTACTGCGGCACGCGGATGGCGACCTTGCGTGAGATCTTCTGGCGATCGAGTTCCCATTCTTCCAGCGGCGGGAAGCTGGGATGGTTCTCGCGTTTGGCGACGTGCTCCATGGCCAGGAACCGCGTCAGCGTGAGATTGCGGCCGGGCAGGGTGTTGCGGCTCCAGGTGACACATACCCAGGGATCCTCGAACAGTACCTGCACCGGGTAGTTCTTCACGGCGTACAGGCTCGGCACGATCAGCAGATCGACGTCGCCGCGCTCGAGCTCGTCGGACAGACGCGCGCCCAGCGGCATCACGTCCAGTCCCACCTGCGGCGCCCGCTCGCCCAGATACTGAAGCAGGGGCGGCAGCACCACCATCGAGAAGTAATCGGACGCGGCGACGCGGAACACGCGCTGCGCGGTGCCGGGCTCGAAGCTGTCGGCCGGGCGCGTCACCTGCTGGATGCGCATCAGGATGGCGCGCACCTCGGCGCGCAGCGCCTGCGCGCGCTCGGTCAGCACCATGCGTCGGCCCACCTGCACCACGAGGTCGTCGCCGAAGTGGCGGCGCAACCGGCCCAGCGCATTGCTCATGGCGGACTGGGTGATGAACACGCGGTCGGCGGCGCGCGAGACGCTGCTTTCCTCCAGCAGCGCGTCGAGCGCGACGAGCAGGTTGAGATCGAGCTTGTGATAGCGCAATGTATGTACCCCGTGAATGCATTGAATTTATCGAATTCATTTGTTGAATACAACCGCGGCGCCTAGATTTGCCTGCGGAACAACAGGAGACAAAGTGAGTCGTGCCAGCCGCCCCTTCGCGCTGGGGCTGTTCAGCGCCCCGGGCCAACCCGCCCTGCCGACACCGTTCGTCGGCGTCGTGCTCGACACCTGCAACGTGCTGCCGCTGGCGCAGCTGTTTCCTTCGCACGCGCCCTGGCTTGGCGCTGCGCTGCCCGACAGCATCTTTGCCTTGCTGCAGGACTGGGACGGCGCGTTTGCCGCGATCTCCGGCGCGCTGGACCGCGACGACGCCGGACGGCTCGCCACGATGCCGCTGGACGGTCTTCGTGCGCATGCGCCGCTGGCGCAGACCCGCCAGCTGATCTGCACCGGCGCCAACTACCGCCAGCATGTGATCGACCTGGTGGTGGCGCAGGGCGGCGGCGCGGGCACCGAGGGCATGACCGCGGAAGAGCGCCGCGCCGACGCCGCGGCACGCGTCGATTCGCGCGCCGCCGGCGGCATTCCGTATGCCTTCCCCAAGCTGGTGGGCGCGATCACCGGGCCCTGCGACGACATCGTCGTGCCGCGCGATGCGCAGCAGCTCGACTGGGAGCTGGAGCTGGGCGTGGTGATCGGCCGCGCATGCTGGCGCGTGCCGCGCGAATCCGCCATGGACGCCGTGGCCGGCTACCTCATCGTGAACGACATCACGCGGCGGGAACTGGTCTACCGGCCCGATCTGCGCTCGCTGGGATCGGACTGGCTGCGCGCCAAGAGCGGACCGGGCTTCATGCCCATCGGCCCGCTGTTCGTGCCTGCCGCGTTCGTGGCCGATCCGCACCAGTTGCGTCTGCGCCTGGAGCTCAACGGCCAGGTGATGCAGGACGAGAGCACGTCCGACATGATCTTCCGCATCGAGCGGCAGATCGAATACGTGTCGTCCTATGCGCGCCTCTTGCCGGGCGACATCCTGGCCACCGGCTCGCCTGCCGGCAACGGCATGCACCACGGCCGCTTCCTGCAGCCCGGCGACCGGATGCGCGCCACCATCACGGGCCTGGGCGAGCAGGTCAACCATCTCATTGCCGAAGAAAGTTGAACGCCATGGCCATCACCGGGGTGAAGTCCCTCAACTACCGTATCGCCGAGCCCGAACGCATCGCCAGCGCGCGCACCTTCTTCACCGAGTTCGGCCTGGGCGCACCGCAGGACGATGCCGCGCCCGCTTTTACCCTGCCGGATGGCGCGCGCGTGCGCCTGCAGCCGCCGGCGGCCGCGGCCTTCGACACCGCCGTCACCACCGAGACGGTGTGGGGCGTGAGCGATGAAGACGCGCTCGCGCGTCTGGTGGATGCGCTGTCGCGCGATCTCACGCTGGTGCAGGACGCGCGCGGCGACTGGCACTTCACCACGCCCGACGGCCTGCCGATGGGCCTGGGCCTGTTCGACCGGCGGCCGGTGCTCAACCGGCCCGACCCGCTGAATGCGCCCGGCCACGTGCAGCGCCTGAACCAGTGGCGCAAGTGGCGCTTCCGGGCGCAACCCAGAACCATCAACCACGTGGTGTACGGCGTGGACGACTACAAGGCCAGCTGGGACTTCTTCCGGCACCGGTTGGGGTTCCGGCTGTCGGACCATTCGCGCGGACTCGGGGTCTTCCTGCGCGCCGACGGCGCGTGCGAACACCACAACCTGTTCCTGGCCAACGCGCACTACCACCGGCCCTCGGCGCCCTCGTTCCAGCACGCCTGCTTCGGCGTGGAAGACGTCGATGAAATCATGGCGGGGGCCAATCACCTGACGCGACTGGGCCACGTGAGCAAGCTGGGCCTGGGCCGCCACCGCATTGCGTCGGCCCTGTTCTACTACGTCGACTGCCCGGCCGGCGGCGAAGCCGAGTATGGTGCCGACACCGACTACCTCGACGACGGCTGGGTGCCGCGCGAGTGGGACCCCAAGTTCGGCTACATCGTCTGGTGCGCCAACCTGCCGCCGTTCATGCAACAGGAGGCCGAGCGCGACGTGCGTCTGCTGGCGAACGAGGACGACGTGGATGTGCCCGACCTGGCGGCCTGGCGACAGCGGGGTGCCGCGTGAGCGATGCCGGAGCCAGCGGCCTGATGGTGTGCCACTGCTGTGGCCAGCACCATGCCGGCGTGTCCGTGAGCGAGCCGGCGGCAGGTCCGCGTCTGCCGCATTTCACGGTCGACATGCATTGCCACCTGCTGGTGCGCGCGGTGGAAGAATGTGTCGCCGGCCATCCGCACAAGCAGGCCGAGACGGCGCAGCAGGCACGTCTGATGGGAGCGGCCTCGCTGGCGCACAACCAGCAGATGCGCGCAGCCATCGGGCCGCGCCTGACCACACCGGCGGTGCGCGTGGCCGACATGGACCGGCTGGGCATCGATCTGCAGGTGCTCAGTCCGTCGCCCACGCAGTACTACACCTGGGCCGATGCGGGGCTGGCGCGCGACGTGGTACGACTGCAGAACGAAGCCATCGCCGGCGTGGTGCGCGCGCAGCCCGATCGATTCGAAGGACTGGGGGCCGTGGCGCTGCAGCACCCGGAGCTGGCGGCCGAACAGTTGCGCGAGGCCGTGAGCACACTCGGCCTGCGCGGCGCCGAGATCACGTCCGACCCGACCGGCAAGGGACTGGACGATCCCGCGCTCGACGTGTTCTGGCGCGAGGCGCAGCGACTGGACGCGGTGATCTTCCTGCATCCGCTGGGCACGTCGCTGGGCGAGCGCGTGAACCGCTACTACCTCTCCAACGTGATCGGTCAGCCGCTGGAGACCACCATCGCGCTGTCCGAACTGATCCATGGCGGCGTGCTCGACCGGTTCACGCGCCTGCGCATCTGCGCGGCCCATGGCGGCGGCTATCTGCCCTTTGCGCCAGGCCGTTCCGATCACGGGTTCGGCGTGCGGCCCGAGGCGCGCGGCTGCGCCCGGTCGCCAGGCGAATACCTGCAGCGGATGTGGTTCGACAGTGTGGTGTTCCGCCCCGAGTCGCTGCGCGTGCTGATCGACACGGTGGGCCTGGGCCAGGTGGTGGCGGGCACCGACTACCCCTTCGACATGGGCGAATACGCGTTGCATGAACTGATACGCCGCGTGCCCGGCCTGGCGTCGGCGGGGCAGGCCGCGCTGCTGGGCGGAAACGCCAGCGCGCTGCTGCGGCTGGACGCACACCATCCGGCGCGCCTGCGCGCCGACCTGACACCCGAGGACATCCGATGACAAACAACCCCATCTGGCCGCGCGCCCTGATCGTGGGCGGCGGCATAGGCGGACTGGCGGCTGCCATGGCGCTGCGGCGCGCCGGCTGCGACGTCGATCTGGTGGAGATCAAGCCGGCCTGGGCGCAGTCGGGCGTGGGCATCATCCAGCCGGCCAACGCGCTTCGCGCGCTCGACACGCTGGGCGTGGCGCAGGACTGCCTGGCGGCCGGCTTCGCCTATGACGGCTATGACTACATGACCGCCGACGGCACGCTGCTCAATGCTTTTGCGGGCCCGCGCGCCGCGCCCCACCTGCCGGCCTACAACGGCATCCTGCGCTCGCGGCTGCACGACATCCTGCTGCGCGGTGCGCGCGAGGCCGGTGCGCGGCTGCAACTGGGCACGACGGTGGTGGCGCTGTCCCAGACGCAGGAAGGCGCGCACGTCACGTTGTCCGATGGCACGCAGCGCGGCTATGCGCTGGTGGTCGCCGCCGACGGCATCTATTCGCCCCTGCGCCACCGCTTGCACGGCCAGCGCTTCGTGCCCACGGCCACGGGCCAGAGCGTGTGGCGCCTGACGCTGCCACGCCCGCCCGCCATGAGGCGCGGCGTGATGATGCTGGGCGAGTCGCGCAAGGCCGGCTTCATACCGCTGAACGACGACAGCATGTACCTGCTGCTGGTGACCCAGGAGGCGCCCGGCGTCCAGTTTTCCGCCGACGAGTTGCCGCGTCTGCTGCTGGAGCGGCTGGACGGCTTCGGCGGGCTGGTCGAACACACGCGCCAGTACGTGCAGGCCGACAGCGCCGTGGTGTACCGGCCGCTCGAAGTGGTGACGCTGGATGCCCCCTGGCATACCGGGCGCGTGGTCTTCATCGGCGACGCGGCGCATGCGTCCACGCCGCATCTGGGGCAGGGCGCGGCCATGGCCATCGAGGATGCGGTGGTGCTGGGCGAACTGGTGGGCGGCGGCGCCGCTCCCGCCCGGCTGGGGGACGACTACATGGACCGGCGCCATGCGCGGGCCCGCGAGATTCAGGATGCCTCGTTCACGATCGGCGAGTACGAGCAGGGCCGCCGCCCTGGCCTGGATCTCGCGGCGCTACTGCAGCGGACGCGCCACCGCGCGGTGGAGCCGATATGAGAGAAGACCGTTTCATCGACATCTCGATGCACCTGGAAAACGACGTGCGCAGCGATCCGGACATTGCCCGGCCGCGCATCGAGTATCTGGCCCATCAGGAAACCATCGGCCGCATCCAGAGCTTCTTTCCGGGCCTCAAGCCCGAAGACCTGCCCGATGCCGCGGGATGGGCGGTGGAGCGGGTGCAGCTGACCACGCACAACGGAACGCACCTGGACGCTCCCTACCACTTCCATCCGACGATGAATCACGCCAGCGGCGAGCCGCAGCGGGCCTGGACCATCGACGAGGTGCCCCTGTCGTGGTGCTTCGCGCCCGGCGTGAAGCTGGACTTCCGCCACTTTCCGGATGGCTACGTCGCGACTGCGGCCGACGTCGAGGCCGAGCTCGCGCGCATCGGCCACCGGCTGGCCGAAGGCGACATCGTGCTGGTCAACACCCGCGCCGGCAGCCGCTACGGCCACGACGACTATGTGGAGGCGGGCTGCGGCATGGGCCGCGAAGCGACGCTCTACCTGCTCGAGCGCGGTGTGCACCTGACTGGCACCGACGCCTGGAGCTGGGATGCGCCGTTCGTCTACACCCGCCAGAAGGTGGATGCCACGGGCGACGCCGGCCTCATCTGGGAAGGCCACAAGGCGGGACGCGACATCGGCTACTGCCACCTGGAGAAGTTGCACAACCTGGAAGCACTGCCACCGCACGGTTTCACGGTCAGCTGCTTTCCCGTGAAGATCCGCGGCGCCTCGGCGGGCTGGACCCGCGCCGTCGCCATCCTCGATCGATGATCAACCGACCCACGACAGGAGATGACATGCAGGCACAGGAACTCTTGCGGCGCTTCTACCACCGCGACCGCGAACCCCTCTTCGAGCGTTTCGCCGACGGCTACACCTGCCACACGCCGGGCGACAACCCGATCGCGGGGGCGCATCGCGGCCGCGACGGCATGCTGGCCCACGTGGCGCGCATGCAGGCGCTCACCGGCCATACGTTCCGGCCGCATCACAAGGATGTGTTCCTCACCGAGGGCGAATGGGCACTGGTGCCGGTGCATCTGCAGGCCGAGCGCCAGGGCCGGCGGCTGGACCAGCCGGCCTTCGGCATCTGGAGGTTCAAGGACGGACAGGTGACCGATCACTGGGAATGCCCCACCGACATGCCGGCCTTCGACGCCTTCTGGCGTTGACCGCCCCGGCAGTTTTCTTCCTCATCCACACAGAACAGAGACAACCATGACTTGCTGCACAACTCTCCCCGGGCGCACGGCCCGCCACCTGGTGTCCGGCCTGCTCGCCGGACTGGCGCTGCTGGCGGGCCTGCCTGCCGCGGCGCAGTCCGCGGGCGCGGCCGGCTATCCGTCGCGGCCTTTGCAGATGATCGTGCCGTTCCCGGCCGGCGCGCCGGTGGATCTGGTGGCGCGCTCGTTCGCCCAGGCGCTCGACAGCAAACTCGGCCAGCGCGTCGTCGTGCTCAACCGTGAAGGCGGCAGCACCACCGTGGGCATGAACGCCTTGCTGGGCGCGCCGGCCGACGGCTACACCTTCGTGTATGGACCCGTGACCGCGCTGACGGTGCACCTGCACTGGATGAAGGGGTTGCAGTTCAAGGCCGAATCGTTCGTGCCCGTGTGCCAGACGTTCGAGAACATCTTCATCCTGGCCACGCGCGCCGACTCGCCCATCGACAGCTTCGAGGCCGCGGTCTCACGCGCCAGGGCCGAGCCGGGCAAGCTGACGTACGGGCATCCGGGCGTGTCCAGCTCGCCGCATCTGGCGGGGGCCGAGCTGTTCCAGCGCGCCGGCGTGGCTGTCAACGACGTGCCCTATCGCGGCGAGACGCCGATGGTGCCGCAGATCAGAAGCGGCGACATCGATATGGCGGTGGTCACCACGGGCCTGGTCATCACGCACGGCATGCGCGCACTGGCGGTGTTCTCGGAAAAGCGGCTCGCGGCTTTCCCGAACGTGCCCACGGTCAAGGAACTGGGCTACGCCGTCAGCCCGTCCGGCTACGGCGGCCTGTTCGTGCGCGCCGACACGCCCCAGCCCATCGTCGCCGCGCTGGAGACCGGCTGCCGCGACGCGCTGGCCGATCCGGCCTTCCGCGAGGTGGCGCAGCGCCAGTTCCAGCAGGCGGAGTACCTCGACCACACGCGTTTCAAGGCTCGCATCGACGCCGACTACAAGTCCAAGGAAACCCTGCTCAAGACGGTCAAGCTCGACCGCTGACCCCGGCTTGCTGGGAAACCCTGACAAGGAATAAGACAATCGTCTGAATTTCAGACAAATAAACTGTCTGAAATTCATGCGATTTGTCTGGGGTGGACAGAGAAATCCTTTCAGATCAATGTTTTAGGCGCTGGCATGGTGTGTGCAATGAGCAGGCATCACTCCAAGGAGACTCTCCATGCAACGCCGCTCGCTCTTCGCCCTGACTGCCCTGGCCTCCGTGGCCGCCGCGCTCGCCTCGCCCGCCGCACTGGCGCAGGGCAAGGACATCCGCATCGCCCACGTCTACAGCAAGACCGGCCCGCTCGAGGCCTACGGCAAGCAGACGCAGACGGGCCTGCTGATGGGGCTGGACTACGCCACTGGCGGCACCATGACTGTCAACGGCCGCAAGCTGGTCGTGATCGAGAAGGATGATCAGGGCAAGCCCGACCTGGGCAAGTCGCAACTGGCCACGGCCTATTCCGACGACAAGGCCGACATCGCCGTCGGGCCCACCGCATCGGGCGTGGCGCTGGCCATGCTGCCGGTGGCCGAGGAATACAAGAAGATCCTGCTGGTCGAGCCGGCCGTGGCCGATTCGATCACTGGCGACAAGTGGAACAAATACATCTTCCGCACCGGCCGCAATTCCAGCCAGGACGCGATCTCCAACGCCGTGGCCATCGACAAGGAAGGCGTCACCATCGCCACGCTGGCGCAGGACAACGCCTTCGGCCGTGACGGCGTGAAGGCATTCAAGGATTCGGTGAAGAAGGCGAAGCTGGCGCACGAGGAATACCTGCCCGCCGCCACCACCGACTTCACGGCCGGCGCGCAGCGGCTGATCGACAAACTGAAAGACCAGCCGGGCCGCAAGATCATCTGGATCGTCTGGGCCGGCGCGGGCAATCCGTTCAAGATCGTCGACCTCGACCTCAAGCGCCACGGCATCGAGATCGCCACCGGCGGCAACATCCTGCCCGCCATGGCCGCGTACAAGAACCTGCCCGGCATGGAAGGCGCCACCTACTACTACTTCGGCATCCCGAAGAACCCGGTGAACGAGGCGCTGGTGGCCCAGCACTACAAGCAGTTCAAGAGCCCGCCCGACTTCTTCACCGCGGGCGGCTTCTCGGCCGCCATGGCCATCGTCACCGCGCTCAAGAAGACCAACGGCGACACCAACACCAACAAGCTCATCTCCACCATGGAAGGCATGAGCTTCGACACGCCCAAGGGCAAGATGACCTTCCGCAAGGAAGACCACCAGGCCATGCAGTCGATGTACCACTTCAAGATCAAGGTGGACCCGGCCTTCGCCTGGGGCGTGCCGGAGCTGGTGCGCGAGATCAAGCCTGAAGAAATGCAGGTCCCGATCCGCAACAAGAGATAAGAGACCACCCCGTTTCTTGCTCACTTCGTGTAGCCGAATCCCCCTCAAGGGGCGACACCAGCGGCCCGGCAAAGCCGGTTCCGCGGTGTCCCTGGCCTGCGGTGGGTGGTTCTCGGTCTTTCTGCCCCGGCAAGACTTTTCTTTTTCTTCATGCTTCAAACCCGAGATCTGACGGTCCGCTTCGGCGGGCACGTGGCGGTGAATGCTGTCTCGTGCGAATTCGCGCCGGGCACGCTCACCGCCATCGTCGGCCCCAATGGGGCGGGCAAGACCACGTACTTCAACCTCATCTCGGGCCAGATCGCGGCCACGGCCGGAACGGTGTCGCTGGACGGGCAGGATCTGTCGCGCCTGCCGGCTTCGGCCCGCACGCGCGCCGGCCTGGGCCGGGCCTTCCAGCTGACCAACCTGTTCCCCAACCTCACGGTGCGCGAGAACGTGCGGCTGGCCGTGCAGGCCGCGCGCACGGGCGCGCACCGGCGCGGGCTGAATCTGTGGAGCATCTGGAGCGACCACACGGCGCTGTCGGCGCGCGCCGACGAGATCCTGGCCGACGTCTCGATGACCGAACGCGCATCGGCCACCGTCGCCAGCCTGCCGCATGGCGACCAGCGCAAGCTCGAAGTGGCGCTGCTGATGGCGCTGGAGCCGCGCGCTTTCATGTTCGACGAGCCCACGGCCGGCATGAGCCACGACGAGGCGCCGGTCATCCTCAACCTGATCCGCAAGCTCAAGGCCGACCGGACCAAGACCATCCTGCTGGTCGAGCACAAGATGGACGTGGTGCGCGAGCTGGCCGACCGCATCATCGTGCTGCACAACGGCCAGCTGGTGGCCGACGGCGACCCGGCCGAGGTGATCGCCTCGCCCGTCGTGCAGGAAGCCTACCTGGGCGTGGCCAAGGAGGCTGCATGACGAACAACAACGACAGCAGCCAGCTGCTCGTGCTCTCCGGTGTGCACACGCACATCGGCGCGTATCACATCCTGCATGGCGTCGACCTGGCCGTGCCGCGCGGCCAGCTCACCATGCTGCTGGGCCGCAACGGCGCGGGCAAGACGACCACGCTGCGCACGGTGATGGGCCTGTGGCAGGCCAGCCAGGGCAGCGTGCGTTTCAACGGCGAAGACATCACCAAGATGGCCACGCCCGAGATCGCGCATCTGGGCATCGCCTACGTGCCCGAGACCATGGGCATCTTCTCCGACCTCACGGTGAAGGAAAACCTGCTGCTGGCCGCGCGCGGCGCGCGCACGGTGGATGACATGGACGATGCGCGCGTGAAGTGGATCTTCCGCCTGTTCCCGGCGGTGGAGAAGTTCTGGAACCACCCGGCCGGCAAGCTCTCGGGCGGGCAGAAGCAGATGCTGGCCGTGGCGCGCGCCATCGTCGAGCCGCGCGAGCTGCTCATCGTGGACGAGCCCAGCAAGGGCCTGGCGCCGGCCATCATCAACAACATGATCGACGCCTTCGCCGAACTCAAGGCCAGCGGCGTGACGCTGCTGCTGGTGGAGCAGAACCTCAACTTCGCCAAACGACTGGGCGACACCGTGGCCGTGATGGACAACGGCCGCGTGGTGCACGCGGGTTCCATGGACGAGCTCTCGCGCGACGAGGCATTGCAGCAGTCGCTGCTGGGGTTGGCACTGTGACGAGCACCGCCGGACCGCTCCAAGGTGCGAGCACCCCCTCGGGGGGCAGCGCAGTACACGAAGTGACAAGCGTGGGGGCACGATGAAACTCGATATCGACTGGAAGCCGCTGGCCCTCGTGCCGGTGCTGGCGCTCATCGCGCTGCCACTGATCGGCTCGGGCTCCACGTGGCTCACGCTCACCGTGGCGGGCCTGGCCATGGGCATGATCATCTTCATCATCGCCTCGGGCCTCACGCTCGTCTTCGGCCTGATGGACGTGCTCAACTTCGGCCACGGCGTGTTCATCGCGCTGGGTGCCTTCGTGGCCACCAGCGTGCTGGGCGCCATGGGCGACTGGACGGGCTCGCAGGAGCTCTGGCGCAACCTGGTGGCGGTGATCCCGGCCATGGTGGTGGCGATGCTGGTGGCCGGCGCCGTCGGCCTGGCGTTCGAGCGCTTCATCGTGCGGCCGGTGTACGGCCAGCACTTGAAGCAGATCCTCATCACCATGGGCGGCATGATCATCGGCGAGGAGCTGATCAAGGTCATCTGGGGGCCGCAGCAGATTCCGCTGCCGCTGCCCGAGGCCATGAAGGGCGCGCTGCTGGTGGGCGATGCCGCCGTCGAGAAGTACCGCCTGATCGCCGTGGTGGTGGGCGCCGTGGTGTTCGGCCTGCTGGCCTGGACGCTCTCGCGAACCAAGGTGGGCCTGCTGATCCGCGCCGGCGTGCAGGACCGCGAGATGGTCGAATCGCTCGGCTACCGCATCCGGCGCCTGTTCGTGGGCATCTTCGTGGTGGGCAGCGCGCTGGCCGGCCTGGGCGGCGTGATGTGGGGCCTGTACCAGCAGAACGTCATCCCGCAGATGGGCGCGCAGGTCAACGTGCTGATCTTCATCGTGATCATCATCGGCGGGCTGGGCTCGACCACGGGCGCCCTGATCGGTGCGCTGCTGGTGGGCCTGATGGCCAACTACACCGGCTTCCTCGTGCCCAAGGTGGCGCTGTTCTCCAACATCGCGCTCATGGTCGCCATCCTGCTGTGGCGTCCGCAGGGCGTGTACCCGGTCGCGTCGTCGCGCTGACGAAGAAGGAAGACGCCTCATGCTGACCCGACTTCTTTCCGCCGACTTTCCGCGCAGCCGCATCCTTGCCGCGCTGCTGCTGGCCGTCGTCGTGGGCCTGGCCTTCGCGCCGTTCATCTTCCCGGGTGTCAAGGCGCTCAACGTGGCCGCCAAGGTGCTGATCTTCATCGTGCTGGTGGCCAGCTTCGACCTGCTGCTGGGCTACACCGGCATCGTGAGCTTCGCCCACACCATGTTCTTCGGCATCGGCGCCTACGGCATCGCCATCGCTTCGAGCCGCATGGGCGCGAGCTGGACGGCGCTGGCCACGGGCGTTGCCGGCGCGCTGGCGATCTCGCTGGTGCTGGCGCTGGCCATCGGCCTGTTCTCGCTCAGGGTGCGCGCGATCTTCTTCGCCATGATCACGCTGGCGGTGGCCTCGGCCTTCATGACGCTGGCGTCGCAGCTGTCGGAGTTCACCGGCGGCGAGGACGGCCTGACCTTCCGCGTGCCCGAACTGCTCTCGCCCTCGTTCGAGCTGTCCGAAGAGCCGTTCCTCGGCGTGTCGCTGGACGGCCGGCTGATCACCTACTACCTGCTGTTCGTGTGCGCCGTGGTGCTGGTGCTGGCGCTGCTGCGCGTGGTGAATTCGCCGTTCGGCCGCGTGCTGCAGGCGATCCGCGAGAACGAATTCCGCGCCGAGGCCATCGGCTATCGCGTGGTGGTCTACCGCACGCTCTCCAGCGTGCTGTCGGCACTGTTCGCCACGCTGGCCGGCTGCATGCTGGCGCTCTGGCTGCGCTACAACGGGCCCGACACGTCGCTGTCGTTCGAGATCATGCTCGACGTGCTGCTCATCGTCGTCATCGGCGGCATGGGCACGATCTACGGCGCGCTGCTGGGCTCGGTGCTGTTCGTGGTGGCGCAGAGCTATCTGCAGGATCTGCTGCGGCTGGGCAGCGAGGCCGCCCAGGCCGTGCCGCTGCTGTCGCAACTGCTTTCGCCCGACCGCTGGCTGCTGTGGCTGGGCCTGCTGTTCGTGCTCTCGGTCTACTACTTCCCGACCGGTGTGGTCGGACGGCTGCGCGCCCGTGCCCAGGCGCGCCTGGAGGTGAAGCGATGAACGCCCGCATCGAACCCGCGCCGGCCGCCAGCGGCCTGCAGCCGGTGTCGCGCTACCTGCGCTGCGCCGGCCGCGAGATCCACGTGACCGAGTGGGGCGTGGATCACGCGCCCGACGCGCCCGTGGTCATCGCCTGGCATGGCCTGGCGCGCACCGGCCGCGACATGGACGAGCTGGCGCAGCACCTGGCGGGCCGCTTTCGCGTGATCTGCCCCGACACCCTCGGCCGCGGCTTCAGCCAGTGGAGCCCGGCGCCGCGCGACGAATACAAGCTGTCGTTCTACGCGCGCATCGCGGCCGAGCTGATCGACCAGCTGGGCATCGCGCGCGCGCACTGGGTGGGCACATCGATGGGCGGGGCCATCGGCACCGTCTGCGCCTCGGGCCTTTTCGAGCCCCAGCTCAAGGGCCGCATCGCCAGCCTGGTGCTCAACGACAACGCGCCGCAACTGGCCGAGGCCGCCCTGGGCCGCATCCGCGCCTACGCGGGCAGCCCGCCGGCCTTCGACAGCATGGCCGAGCTCGAGGGCTTCCTGCGCCAGGTCTACAAGCCCTATGGCTGGCTGAGCGACACGCAGTGGCGCCGCATGGCCGAAACCTCGATGCGGCGCCTGCCCGACGGCCGCGTGACGCCGCATTACGACCCGGCGATGGTGCAGCAGTTCGTGCACTACCCCGACGACTACCTGATCTGGGACCACTACGACGCGCTCACGATTCCCGTGCTGTGCCTGCGCGGAGCCGAGTCCGACCTGGTGATGCCCGAGACCTGCGACGAGATGCTGCGCCGCGGGCCGGGTGCGCGCGGCCTGGCGCGCGTGGTGGAAATCGCCGGCTGCGGCCACGCCCCGGCGCTCAACGTGCCCGACCAGCTGGAGCTGGTGGCGGGTTTCATCGACGACGCCCAGGCGCGGGCGGTGCGCTGAGGCGGGCGTCGCCGTCCCGGCCATCGCCCCGATGGCCGGACGGATCGTCCTGTTTCCGTGGCGAATCGGCCGGGAACCATCGCGTGCCCGTGTGCTCTGACGGGACGACGACCCGATCAGATACACGGAAGACATGGACTCGATCAAGTATTACCTCGCCATCTCGGCCGCCTGCGCGTTCACGATGACCCCGTGCTCGGCCAAGGAAGCCATTGGCAACGCCGTGCTGACGCCGCCCGAGACGGCCGCGGCCACGCCGGTCGTCGCACCAGCGGTCGCACCGGCGGCTGCGGCCGAGGCCAGCGCGCGCTGAGGCCGCCATTGGCGGCCTCGTCCGCCTCTACTGCCTGGCTCCTGCGGCGTGCGCAAGCGCGCGCGTGTCGGCCAGCGCCTGCACGTCGGTGGGCCGGTCGGTATCCCAGCCGGCGAGGTGGCGCCGGGCGATGGCGGCCAGCGCGTCGATCCACTCCGGGCTATCGTTGAGGCACGGGATGTAGTGGAAGGCGCTGCCGCCGGCCGCCAGGAAGGCGTCTTTCGCCTCCTGCGCGATTTCTTCCAGCGTCTCCAGGCAGTCGGCGACGAAGCCGGGGCAGACGACGTCGACGCGCTTCGTTCCGTTCTTCGCCAACTTCTGCAGCGTGGGCTCGGTGTAGGGCTCGATCCACTTGGCACGGCCGAAGCGCGACTGGAAGGTGAGGGTGAAGCGTTCGCGCGGCAGGCCCAGCGCATCGGCCAGCAGGCGACCGGTCTTGAGGCATTCGCAGTGATACGGGTCGCCCATGTGCAGCGTGCGCTCGGGCACGCCGTGGAAGCTCATCACCAGGTGGTCGGGCGCGCCGTGGGTGGCCCAGTACTGGCGCACGCGCGCGGCCAGGGCGCCGATGTAGCCGGCGTCGTCGTGGTAGCGGTTGACGAAGCGCAGCTCGGGCACGTGGCGCGCGCGCCCGGCCCAGGCGTTCACGGCATCCGAGACGCTGGCGGTGGTGGTGCCCGAATACTGCGGGTAGGCATTGAGCACCAGCACGCGCGTCACGCCCTCGCGCCGCAAGGCGTCGAGCTGATCGGAGATCGACGGGTTGCCATAGCGCATCGCCGCGCGCACCACCACGCGGTGGCCCTGCGCGCCCAGCGCGGCGTGCAGCAGGGCAGCCTGCTTTTCCGTCCACACCTTCAGGGGTGAGCCTTCGGGCGTCCAGACGGTCTGGTACTTGGCGGCCGACTTGGCCGGCCGCGTGCGCAGGATGATGCCGTGCAGGATGGGCTTCCATGCGATCGGCGGGATCTCGACCACGCGCGGGTCGGACAGGAACTGCGCCAGATAGCGGCGCACGGCCGGCGCGGTGGGCTCGTCGGGCGTGCCCAGGTTGCACAGCAGCACGGCGGTGAGGGCCGGCTGGCCGTGCGTGTGGGTCGGTTCGGTGCGGAAAGCCATGCGCTATTCTCGCCGGATGCTGTTCGAGCCTTCGCGCGTGCGCGCCATCACCATCGACCTGGACGACACGCTCTGGCCCATCTGGCCCACCATCGCGCGCGCCGAAGCCGTGCTGCACGCCTGGCTGGCCGACCGCGCGCCGGCCACGGCCGCGAAGTACGCCACGCCGCAGGCGCTGCGCGAGCTGCGCCAAGCCATGGCGATCGAGCGGCCCGACCTCGTGCACGACCTGGGCGCGATGCGGCTCGAATCCATCCGCCTGGCGCTCACGCGAGCCGGTGATGATCCGGCGCTGGCCGAGCCGGCCTTCGACGTGTTCTTCGACGAGCGCCAGCGCGTCGAGCTGTACGAGGATGCGCTGCCGGCGCTCGAATTCCTCGTGCAACGCTATCCGGTGGTGGCGCTCACCAACGGCAATTCGGATCTGGCCCGCGTGGGCCTCACGCATTTTTTCCGTCACACCTTCAGCGCCAGCGCGTTCGGTATCGCCAAGCCCGATGCGCGCATCTTCCACGCGGCCGCCGCCGCCGCGGGCGTGGCGCCGAGCGAGGTGCTGCACGTGGGCGACGACCCGCTGCTCGACGTGGTGGGCGCGATCGAGGCGGGCATGCAGGCTTACTGGCTGTCGCGCGAGTCGGTGGCCTGGGCGCATGGCCATCGCGGCCAGCCGCACGTGGTGGCGGACGGGCTGCACAGGCTGGCCGAAATCCTGGCCTGAACCCGGCCCGCAGGCTCAGTCAAGCCTAAAAAGCATGGCTGGTGTACCGGAACCGCCATAGCGGGCGGCTCCTTGACCCAGAACAATCCGCGCACCCTGCGCCATCTTCATCGCGCGGGGACACAACGATTCTGGAGACCACCATGCCCGCCTTCGCCCCCGCTTCCCCGTTCCGCTGGCTGCGCCGCTGTATGGGACTGGCCCTGCTGGCCGCCACCACCTTCGCCGCGGCGCAGGACTTCCCGGCGCGCCCGCTGAAACTGGTCGTCGGCTTCGGCCCCGGCGGCCTGGGCGACACCGTGGCGCGTGCGCTGGCCCAGAAGATGGGCGAGTCGATGGGCCAGCCGGTGGTGGTGGAGAACACGCCGGGCGCCGGCGGCATCACGGCCGCGTCGTCCGTGGCCCGTGCCGCACCGGACGGCTACACGCTGCTGCTGGTGAGCGGCCAGAACGCGTTCAGCCCGTCGCTGTTCAAGTCGCTGCCCTACGACCCGGTCAACAGCTTCAGCATGATTTCCACGCTGGGGCGCTTCCATTTCCTGGTGGTGGTGGACAAGGACAGCCCGCACAAGAACCTGGCCGACGCGCTCGCCGCCGCCAGGCGTGACCCGGCGCGCTTCAACGTCGGCACCATCAACGTGGGCAGCGCCCAGCACCTGTCGGCGCGCCTGCTGCTGACCATGGCCGACCTCGACGTGCCCATCGTGCCGTTCAAGTCCACCGGCGACGTCGTCACCGCGCTCAAGGGCCAGACGGTGCAGGTGGGCGTGGAGACCACCACGGGCGTGATCGGTCAGGTCAAGGGCGGCAGCCTGCGCGCGCTGGCCACCTCGTCGCCCAGGCGGCTGACGGTGCTGCCCGACGTACCCACCGTGGCAGAAGCCGGCATTCCGGCGCTGGCCAGCTACGAGTCGGATTCGTGGAACGGCATCGTCGCCCCCGCCAACACGCCGCGTGACGTGGTGATGCGCCTGCAGCGCGAGATCGACAAGGCCCTCGCCACGCCCGATCTGCGCCAGCGCCTGCTGGGCCTGGGCATCGAGCCGGCCTCCAGCACGCCGGAGGAGCTCAGGCAGGTCTTCATCCGCGACGCCGCCAAGTGGGGCGCGGTGATCCGCCAGGCCAACATCGAGAAGCAGTAATCCGGAAAGCGACAGCATGCATGCCATCGAGAACCCGCCCGCCGCCGTCGGCGCGACACCGCCCATGAGCGAGGACGAGCGCCGCGCGCGCATCGACCTGGCCGCCTGCTACCGGCTGATCGACCTCTACGGCATGAGCGACGGCATCCTCAACCACATCTCGGCCCGCGTGCCGGGGCGCGACGAGCACTTCCTCATCAACCCGTTCGGCCTGCTGTACGAGGAGATCACCGCGTCGAGCCTGATCAAGGTGGATCTGGACGGCACCGTGCTGGCCAACGCCGACCCGCGCTACACCATCAACCTGCCGGGCTACGTGATCCACAGCGCCATCCATGGCGCCCGCCACGACGTGGCCTGCGTGCTGCACACCCACACGCCGGCCGGCATGGCGGTGTCGGCGCTCGAATGCGGCCTGCTGCCCATCAACCAGACGGCGATGCGCTTCGCCGGCAGCGTGGCGTATCACGACTTCGAAGGCGTGGCCGTCGATACCGACGAGCGCCGCCGCCTGGTGGCCGACCTGGGCGACAACGACGTGATGATCCTGCGCAATCACGGCCTGCTGGCCGTGGGCCGCACGGTGGCCGAGGCCTTCGTCAACATGCAGCGGCTCGAGCGTGCCTGCCAGACGCAGTTGCTGGCCATGTCGGCCGGCAGCCCGCTGGTGCGGTTGGCGCCCGAGCTCGTGGACAAGACCTTCCAGCAGCTTCGCCAGGCTCCCACGCCCGCCGCCGACGGCCGCCGCCTGCCGCACGGCGAGCGCGAATGGCCCGCGCTGCTGCGCAAGCTCGACCGCATCGACCCGTCGTACCGCGACTAAAGCGACGGAACTGGCGCAAGATACGCCGCTTTCACCGAACCGGATTCCGAACCCCATGACCCGTCACCGCGTCCTCCAGACCCATTCCATTTCGGCACCGCTCGATGCGCAGCTGCAGGCCCTGCCCGGTGCCGACGTGCATTGCCTCTGGAAGGAAGCCGATCCGCAGGCCTTCCTCGCGGCGCACGGCGGCGAGTTCGAGGCGGTGGCCGCGCACGTGCGCTTCGGCTGCTCCGCGCAGACCATGGCGGCCTTGCCCTCCCTGCGTGCGATCTGCAGTTTCGGCGCGGGCTACGACAAGATCGACATGGACGCGGCGCGCGCGCGCGGCATCCAGGTCTCCAACACCCCCGACGTGCTCAACGGCTGCGTGGCCGACCTGGCCATGGGCCTGGTCCTCGACGTCGCCCGGGGGCTGTCGGTCACCGACCGTTTCGTGCGTGCCGGCGGCTGGGCCGCCGGCGGGCAGATGCCGCTGATGACGCGGGTGCATGGCAAGAAGCTCGGCCTGCTGGGCTTCGGCGGCATCGGCCAGGCCATCGCGCGCCGTGCGGCGGGCTTCGACATGGAGGTGCGCTACAACACGCGCCGCCCCGTCGCGCAATCGCCGTTCATGCACGTGCCCGACCTGATGGCGCTGGCGTCGTGGTGCGATTTCCTGGTGGTGGCCTGCGTGGGTGGGCCGACCACCCGCCACCTGGTGTCGGCCGCGGTGCTGGACGCGCTCGGGCCGCAGGGCATCGTGGTCAACATCGCGCGCGGCTCGGTGATCGACGAGGCGGCCCTGGTCGCCGCGCTGTCCCAGGGCCGGATCGCGGGCGCGGGCCTGGACGTGTTCGAGAACGAGCCGCACGTGCCCGCCGAGCTGCTGGCCATGGACAACGTGGTCGTGCTCTCGCACATCGCTGGCTTCACGCGCGAGACGCGCCACGACATGGAGCAGCGCGTGTACGACAACCTGCAGGCCTATTTCGACACGGGGCGCGTGCTCGATCCGGTCTGAGCCATGCCCGGCTTCGCCGCCAACCTGACGCTGCTCTACACGGAGCTGCCCTTCATGAGGCGCTTCGAGGCCGCCGCGCGCGATGGGTTCGAGGCGGTGGAGCTGCTGTTTCCCTATGACTGGCCGGCCGCGGAACTGGCTGCGCAGTTGCGGTCCCATGGGCTGGAACTGCTGTTTTTCAACGCGACGCCGCGCAGCCGGCCACAGGATCGCGGCGTCGCCTGCCTGCCCGAGCGGCGTGCCGAGTTCCGCGACGCCTTCCTGCGGGCGCTCGCGTGGGCCGACACGCTGGGCTGCGACCGGCTGCACGTGATGGCTGGCCTGATGCCCCCGGGCGCCAGCCGTGCGGCCCTGCGCGAGTGCTACCTGGACAACCTGCGCTGGGCCGCGCGCGAGGCGGCCGCGTGCGGGCGCGGCGTGCTCATCGAGCCCATCAACGCGCACGACATGCCGGGCTTCTTCCTGCAGCGGCAGGACGAGGCGCATGCACTGGCCGCCGAGGCGGGCGAGCCCAATGTGCACGTGATGATGGACATCTACCACTGCGAGCGCACCGAGGGCGATGCGCTGGCGCAGCTGCGCCGCCATCTGGCCAGCCGGCGCATCGGCCATGTGCAGATCGCGGGCGTGCCCGGACGGCACGAGCCGTCGGCCGGCGATGCGGTGGATTGGCCCGCGCTGTTCGCGCTGCTCGATGCGCAGGGCTACGAAGGATGGGTCGGCGCGGAATACCACCCGCGCCTGGGTACCGCGCCCGGCGCTACGTCGCGGGGCCTGGGCTGGCGGACGATGGCGGCCGTGTCCCCGGTTCGCGGCTGAGCACCTTCGTCGCCACCTCGCGCAGCAATTGCAGGGCAGCTTGCTGCGTGAGCGTCGCGGGACGGCGCGCGCTCACGGCCTGCATGAGCTCGATGCGCAGGTTGGATATGGGGCGACACGCGAAGTCCGGCTCGCGGCCCGACTTCACGACCGCATTGAGCGACAGCACCGCCGAGCCCGCGCCGTCGGCCACGAGGTCGAGGATGGCCGCGATGCCGTCCACTTCCAGCGCGATGGTGGGCCGGCAGCCAATGCCCGCGAGCCGCGATTCGACCAGGGTGCGGATGGCATGCGAGCGCGTGGGGATGATGAGTGGCTCGGCAGCGAGTTCCTGCAGCCCGATCGGCGCTTCGCTCATGCCCGGGCGGCGCAGCGTGACCAGGAAGAAATCTTCTTCCAGCACGCAGGTGCATTCCAGCTCGGGCGACCACGCGGCGTTGTAGAGAAGGGCGACGTCGAGGTGGCCGCCGATCAACTGGTCCTGCAGCTGCAGCGAGAGCCCCTCGGCGATGGAGACCGTGGCGTCCGGCAATTGCGCGCGGAACGCACGTGTGAGTGGAACCGCCAGCATCTTGGCGATGCCAGGGGGCAGCCCCACCGCCACATGGCCGCCCAGGCCGCCGCGCACGCGGCCCACATCCTCGCGCGCGCGTTGCAGCTGGTGCAGGATGACGCGGGCATGCTCGAGCAGCACCTTGCCGGCTTCCGTCAGCTCCACTCCGCGGCCATGCCGGATGAGCAGGTTCTGGCGCAGCTCGGTTTCCAGCTGGCGGATCTGGCGGCTGAGTGCCGGCTGCGTCACGTCCAGGTCGATCGAGGCGCGCGTGACGTTGCCGAGTTCGGCCACGCGCACGAAGTATTCAAGCTGCCGGATGTCCATGGGTGAACGGAGGGTACGGGCGGGCGTGCCTGCGCGGCGCGCTGGGCCCTCAGCTCATCCGGCCCAGCGCCTGCACTTTCCACGCCAGCCAGAACTTGCGCAGCGGCGTGAGCGACACCCGGCGGTCGAGCACCTGGAAGTTGTCGCGCTCGATCTCGCGCAGCAGGGTGCGGTAGATGCTGGCCATCATCAGGCCGGGCTTCTGCGTGCGGCGGTCGGCCGCGGGCAGGAGGGCCAGGGCCTCGTCGTAGCAGGCATGGGCGCGGTCGGCCTGGAACTTCATCAGGGCGACGAAGCGTTCGGAGTGCACGCGGTTGAGGATCTCGTGCGCCTTGACGTCGAACTGCTGCAGCTCGTTCACCGGCAGGTAGATGCGTCCGCGCATCGCGTCCTCGCCCACGTCGCGGATGATGTTGGTGAGCTGGAAGGCGAGGCCCAGCTTGTGCGCGTACTCGGTGGTCTTCGGATCGGTCTGCCCGAAGATGAGGGCAGCCACTTCGCCCACCACGCCCGCCACCAGGTGGCAGTAACGGCGCAGGCCGGGGAAATCCAGGTAGCGGGTCTGTTCCAGATCCATCTCGCAGCCTTCGATGACGGCTTCGAGTTGCGAGGCTTTCAGGCCGTAGTGCGGCACATGCGGCATCAGGGCCAGCATGACCGGGTGCGACGGTTGGCCGGCGAAGGCGCGCGCCACCTCGCCGCGCCACCAGGCCAGCTTGGTGCGGGCCACGCCCGCATCGGAGACTTCGTCGACCACGTCGTCCACCTCGCGGCAGAAGGCATAGAAAGCAGTGATCGCGGCGCGGCGCGGCCGGGGCAGGAAGAGGAAGGCGTAATAGAAGCTGCTGCCGGAGGCGGCGGCCTTGTCCTGGACGTACTGCTCGGGCGTGGTCATGCGGGGGATTGTCCCATCGCCGCCGCGTGCGGCCCGGCCAGCCGGCGCAGCGTCGCGCGCGAGGCCGCGCCCAGCGCGAGCCGCAGCACCAGCGCGCGCACCTCGGCGCGTGGCACTTTCACGCGCTGCCGCAATGCCGGCGCGCCGGCGGCGTCGAGCCGGTCCAGCGTTCGCAGGCCGATGAGGGCGGGCAGGGCGGCCGCGGCGCGGGCGCGCCGATGGTTCACGGCCAGCGCGTAGGCCAGTCCGTCTTGCAAGGCGCTGCGGGCGTCGGCGCGCAGGCTGTCCAGCAGCGGCAGGGCTGCCTCGGGCCTTGCCGCCACGTCGGCGGGCGACAGGCCCAGCGCGGCCAGCGCGTCGGCGGGCAGGTAGCAGCGGCCGGCGGCCAGGTCGTCGCCCGCATCGCGCACGATGTTCACCAGTTGCAGGCCCATGCCGTAGCGGCGGCCCAGCGCCAGCAGGCGGTCGGCCGGCAGGTCGGCGTAGCCGGGCAGGTGGCGCAGGCCCAGTCGGGTCCAGAACTCGCCCACGCAGCCGGCGACGAGCCAGGTGTAGTCGTCGAGCTCGGCGCGGCTGGACAGCGCGGCGGGCACCGTGGCCGTGCCGGCGGCGAAGCGGGCGAGATCGAGCGCCTGGCCGCGCACGATGGGCCGCAGCACGCCGCGCACGTCGGCCTGGTCGTCGGCGGGCAATGCGTCCAGCGCCGCCAGGCAGGCGGGCAGCGCGAGGATGAGGCGTCGCTCGGCCGCGTCATGCTGCTGCGGTGCGAAGGTGGTGGCCAGATGCTGGCAGGCCGCCGTGCCGGCCGGCGCGCCGGCGTCGATGGCCGCGGCCAGCGCGGTCAGGTGGGCCTGCCGCTCAGGCACCGGCACGGCAACCGTGTCGGCCACGGTGTCGGTGGCGCGGGCCAGCAGGTAGGCGGTGGCGACCGGCGTGCGCAGCGGAGCCGGGAGTACGCGCATCGAGAGGTAGAACGAGCGGGACACGCCGCGCAGCAGCGCCATCGACGGCGGGGCGGGCTGGGACTGGGCAGGGGCTTGGGGCATGGCGCAGCGCGCGATTGTCGCTTGACACTCCCATGGCCCATCGCCTAGATTACTAACCGATCAGTCATTAACTAACACGTGCCGTTCCGAGAGGGAGCCATGGCCCATCCGTTCCGTCTGCGGCCCCGCTGGGCCGCGCTGCTGTTGCTGGTGGGCATCGCCGGCTGTTCCAAGGCGCCGCCGCCCGAAGAGCCGGTGCGCGCTGTGAAGGTGATGACCGTCGGCGCCGCGGCCTACGGCTCGTCGCCCGAGTTCTCGGGCGAAGTGCGCGCGCGGGTCGAATCGCGGCTGGGCTTCCGCGTGGCGGGCAAGATCGTCGCGCGGCCGGCCGACATGGGGCAGCGCGTGCGCGCCGGCCAGGTGCTGGCGCAGCTCGACTCGCAGGACTTGCGCCTGGCGGCCGACGCCGCTGCGGCGCAGCGGGCGGCGGCGCAGACCAACCGCGACCTGGCGGCGGCCGATCTCAAGCGCTTCTCGGCCCTCAAGGACCAAGGATTCATCAGCGGGGCCGAACTGGAGCGCCGCGAAAGCACGCTGCGCGCGGCGCAGGCCCAGCTCGAACAGGCGCAGGCGCAGCAGCGCAGCCAGGGCAATCAGGCCGGCTACGCCACGCTGGTGGCCGATGCCGCGGGCGTGATCACGGCAGTGGAAGCCGAGGTGGGCCAGGTTGTCGCGGCCGGCACGCCGGTGCTGCGGCTGGCGCGCGACGGCGCCCGCGACGTGGTCTTTTCCGTCCCCGAGGATCAGGTGACGCAGATGGCGGTCGGCTCGCCGGTGGAAGTGCGCACCTGGACGCACGAGCGCCAGATGAGCGGCCGCGTGCGCGAAGTGGCCGCCGCGGCCGACGCCGCCACGCGCACCTTCGCGGTGAAGGTGTCGCTGGAGGGCATGGGCGGCGATCAGGCGCCGCCGCTGGGCAGCACGGTGCGCGTGCTGCCGAAGGCGCTCTCGCAGGCCGGCACGCCGGTGCTGAGGCTGCCCACCAGTGCGCTGCGCCAGGAAGGCCAGCAGACGGCGGTGTGGGTGCTCGACAGCAACAGCATGACGGTGAAGTCGCAGGTGGTGCAGGTGGCCACGGCGGACGGCAACGAGGCCGTCATCGCCTCGGGCCTGCAGCCCGGCACGCAGGTGGTTGTGGCGGGCGTGCATGTGCTCTCGCCTGGGCAGAAAGTCTCGCTCTACCAGCCGCGCACGCCGGCCGCGCCCACGGCGGCGCAGACCGATGGTGGCCGCCTCGCGCCCGGCGCGCAGGCGGTGCCGGCCCCTGCCGCGGCCGCCTCGGCAACGGCGCGCTGATCCCGAAGGCCGCACATGAGTGCCAACGAGCCGCGCGAGCCGCGCAAGAGCTTCAACCTCTCGCGCTGGGCGCTGGAGCACTCCGCCCTCACGCGCTACCTGATGGTGGTGCTGATGGTGCTGGGCGCCGCCGCCTACTTCCAGCTGGGGCAGGACGAAGATCCGCCTTTCACCTTCCGGGCCATGGTGGTGCGCACCTACTGGCCGGGCGCGACAGCGCAGCAGGTGGCCGAGCAGGTCACCGACAAGATCGAACGCACGCTGCAGGAAGTGCCCTACGCCGACAAGATCCGCAGCTACTCCAAGCCCGGCGAGTCGCAGATCATCTTCCAGATCAAGGACTCGTCGCGGCCCTCCGAGGTGGCGAACGTCTGGTACACAGTGCGCAAGAAGATCGGCGACATGCGCGGCACGCTGCCGTCCGGCGTGGTCGGACCGTTCTTCAACGATGACTTCGGCGACGTCTACGGTGTGATCTACGCACTGGAAGCCGACGGTTTCTCGCCGGCCGAGCTCAAGGTGTTTGCCGACGACGTGCGCCAGCAGCTGCTGCGTGTGCCCGACGTGGCCAAGGTCGAGCTGTTCGGCGTGCAGGACGAAAAGGTCTTCATCGAGATCTCGGCGCGCCGCCTGGCGCAGCTGGGCCTCGATTTCAACGCCGTGCTGCAGCAACTGGGCCAGCAGAACGCGGTGGAGAGCGCGGGGGCCGTGCAGACACCGCAGGACGTGTTCCAGGTGCGCGTGCAGGGCCAGTTCCGTGCCATCGACGAGCTGGCGGCGATGCCGATCCGCGGGCCGTCGGGTGCGCAGCTGCGGCTGTCGGACATCGCCGAGATCAGGCGCGGCTACGTCGATCCGCCCTCGGTGAAGGTGCGCCACCAGGGGCGCGAGGTCATCGCCATCGGCGTGTCGATGGCCAAGGGCGGCGACATCGTGGCGCTGGGCCGCGCGCTGCGTGCCGCCACCGACCGCATTGGCCGCGACTTGCCCGCCGGCGTGGCGCTGGCGCAGGTGCAGGACCAGCCCTCGGCTGTGACCGCATCGGTCAACGAATTCATCAAGGTGCTGATCGAGGCCGTGGTGATCGTGCTGGCGGTGAGCTTCGTGTCGCTGGGCCTGCACAAGGGCGGGCGCTTCGGCTGGTATGTGGACATCCGCCCCGGTCTGGTGGTGGGCATCACGATCCCGCTGGTGCTGGCCGTCACCTTCCTGGCCATGTGGTACTGGGGCATCGGGCTGCACAAGATTTCGCTGGGCTCGCTCATCATCGCGCTGGGCCTGCTGGTGGACGACGCGATCATTGCGGTCGAGATGATGGTGCGGAAGATGGAAGAGGGCTACGACCGCTTCCGCGCCGCCACCTTCGCCTACGAGATCACGGCCATGCCCATGCTCACGGGCACGTTGATCACGGCGGCGGGCTTCCTGCCGATCGGCCTGGCGCGCTCGATGACGGGCGAGTACACCTTCGCCATCTTCGCCGTGACGGTGATCGCGCTGGTGCTCAGCTGGCTGGTGTCGGTGTACTTCGTGCCGTACCTAGGCACGCTGATCCTCAAGCCCCGACCGCATGCCGGCGGCAGCGACGGTGCCGACCAGCCGCACGAGATGTTCGACACGCCGTTCTACAACGTCTTCAGGCGTGCGGTGAACTGGTGCGTGGCCCACCGGTGGCTCACCATCGGCGCCACGGTGGCGCTGTTCGCGCTGGGCATCGCGGGCATGGGCCGTGTGCAGCAGCAGTTCTTCCCCGATTCGAGCCGGCCCGAGGTGATGGTGGACATCTGGTTCCCCGAAGGCACTTCGTTCCAGGCCAACGAAGCGGTGGCGCGCCGCGTCGAGCAGCGCATGATGCAGCTGAACGGCGTGGCCACGGTCAGCGCCTGGCTGGGTTCGGGCGTGCCGCGCTTCTACCTGCCGCTCGACCAGGTGTTCCCGCAGACCAACGTGTCGCAGTTCATCGTGCTCTCGAAGGACCTGCGCGCGCGCGGGCAGCTGATGCACGAGTTGCCGGCCCTGCTGGCCACCGAGTTCCCCGAGGTGCGCGGCCGCGTGAAGCTGCTGCCCAACGGGCCGCCCGTGCCGTACCCGGTGCAGTTCCGCGTGGTCGGCTCCGACCCGATCGCGTTGCGTGCGCGCGCCGACGAGGTCAAGGCTGCGATGCGCGAGAACGCCAACACGCGCGGCGTCAACGACAACTGGAACGAGTCGGTCAAGGTGGTGCGCCTCGAGGTGGACCAGGACAAGGCGCGTGCGCTGGGCGTCTCCAGCCAGTCGATCGCGCAGGCCGCGCGCACCACGTTCACGGGCACCACCGTGGGCCAGTACCGCGAAGGCGACAGGCTCATCGACATCGTGATGCGCCAGCCGGCCGACGAGCGATCCGCCATCAGCGACATCGCCAATGCCTACCTGCCCACGGCCTCGGGCCGGGCCATTCCGCTCACGCAGATCGCGCGGCCCGTGTTCTCGTGGGAGCCCGGCGTGATGTGGCGCGAGAACCGCGACTACGCCATCACCGTGCAAAGCGACATCGCCGAAGGCCTGCAGGGCGCCACCGTCACGCAGCAACTGCTGCCGTCGCTGCGCGCGCTGGAGGCGAAGTGGCCGGCCGGCTTCCGCATCGAAGTGGCGGGCGCGGTGGAGGAAAGCTCCAAGGGCTCGGCCTCGATCGCCGCCGGCCTGCCGGTGATGCTGTTCCTGATCTTCACCCTGCTCATGCTGCAGCTGCACAGCTTCAGTCGCGCCATGCTGGTGTTCCTCACCGGGCCACTGGGCATCGCCGGCGTGGCGGCGGCGCTGATGCTCTCGGGCCGTCCGTTCGGCTTCGTGGCGCTGCTGGGCGTGATCGCTCTGATGGGCATGATCCAGCGCAACTCGGTGATCCTGATCGACCAGATCGAGCAGGACCGCGCGCGCGGCGTGCCGGCCTGGGACGCCATCGTCGAATCGGCGGTGCGCCGCCTGCGGCCCATCGTGCTGACGGCCGCCGCAGCGGTGCTGGCCATGATTCCGCTCTCGCGCAGCGTGTTCTGGGGCCCGATGGCGGTGGCCATCATGGGCGGCCTGATCGTCGCCACCGTGCTCACGCTGCTGGCGCTGCCGGCGATGTACGCGGCCTGGTTCCGGGTCAGGCGCGAGGCGCCCGAGGTGGTCGAGCACACGAGCGCCGCCGCCTGATGGACGAAGGGCGGCAGCCGCTACAATCGCGGGTTGCCCTCCAGCGGGCTGCCGGCACTGCGCGAAGAACTTCGCCCGCCCGGCCAGCGCTGGCCGGGCCGGGACGCGCGGGTGGCGAAATTGGTAGACGCACCAGGTTTAGGTCCTGACGCCAGCAATGGTGTGGGGGTTCGAGTCCCCCCCCGCGCACCACACGCCGACAAAGCGAAAGCGCGTCGATCCTCACCGGATCGACGCGCTTTTTGCTTGGCGCCTGCCGCCGTGGCGACGCCGCGATGTCAGGCCATCTGGACGCGCAGTTCGGTCAGGCCGTCGACGCCGCCCACCAGCGTGTCACCCTTGACGACGGCGGCCACGCCCTCGGGCGTGCCGGTCATGATGAGGTCGCCAGGCTGCAGATCCCAGGCGGCCGACAGGTGTTCGATGGTTTCCGCGAGGTTCCAGATCAGCTTGGACACGTTGCTGCGCTGGCGGTCGGCGCCGTTGACCTGTAGCCAGATGCCGGCCTTCTCGATGTCGCCGGCCTGCGCGGCAGGGGTGATCGGGCCGATGGGCGCCGATTGCTCGAACGCCTTGCCGATGCACCACGGGCGGCCCTGCTTCTTCATGTCGTTCTGCAGGTCGCGGCGCGTCATGTCCAGGCCGACGGCATAGCCGAAGACGTGCTGCATCGCGTCTGCCGCCTTGATGTTCTTGCCGCCCTTGCCGATGGCGGCCACCAGCTCGATTTCGTGGTGCAGGTTCTGCGTCAGCGTGGGATAGGCCATGCGGGCGGTTTCGCCGGCCGGCACCACCACCACCGCGTCGGCGGGCTTGAGGAAGAAGAACGGCGGTTCGCGGCCGGTGAAGCCCATTTCCTTGGCATGGTCCTCGTAATTGCGGCCCACGCAGTACACGCGGTGCACGGGGAACAGCTCGGGGCGGCCGACGATGGGCAGGCCGATGGTCGGGGTGGGGGTGAACAGATAGCTCATGTGTCGAAGGTCAGCGAAAAAAACAAAAGAGAGGGTCAACCCGGCGTTGCCGCCGCATGCAGGGGGCGCTTCACGGCACGGCCGTCGCGGGTGCGCCGGCCTGCAGGTAGGCATTCACGAGATCGGCCGGCAGGCGCGAGAGCGATTCGGCGCTCACCGCCCGGGTGGCGCGGCGCAGCGCGTCGAGGTCGATGTCACCGGGCATGAGCACCTGCACGCCATGGCCGCGCAGGCGATCGAGCGCCGTCTCGTCCTGTGCGGCGGCGCTGCGGCGCTGCTGGCGCGTGGCTTCATCGACGGCCGCCTGCAGTTCGGCCTGCTGGCGGCTGCTCAGGCTCTCGTGCCAGGCGCGCGGGCAGGCCAGCAGCACCACGCCGAAGAAGTGGCCGGTGAGGCTCACGTGAGGGTGATGGCGCCAGAGCTCGAAGGTGAGCAGATTGGTGAGTGGGTTTTCCTGCGCGTGCACCGTGCCGTCCTGCACCACGCGCACGAGTTCCTTGACGTCGGTGGTCACGGCCTTGAAGCCCAGCGCGTCGAGCGTGCGTCGGTAGAGCTCGCTGTCCAGCGTGCGGATCACGAGGCCCTCGCAGTCGCCCGGCGTGCGGATCGGGCGCACCGCGTTGGAGACATGGCGGAAGCCGTTGTCCCAGAACGCCAGCACGTGCAGGCCGCTCTGGCGCGCCACGGCCTGACGCAGCATCGCGCCGGCGGCGCCATCGAGCGCGGCGAACGCGGCGGCACGGTCCTGCACGGAGAAAGGCAGGTCGAGCACCGCCAGCTCGGGCACGCGCGCCGAAAGGTAGCCAGACGCCATGTAGCCGATCTGGCGCTCCCCGCGGTCCAGCGATGCGAACAGCGATGCCGCGCTTTCGCCCTGGGCGGTCACGTCGGGCAGCAGGTGGGGCGTGCCGACGGAGCCGCCGTCGAGACGGCGTGCCAGCGTGGTGAGGGCGGCGGTGAGGATGGAGGCGCCGCCCTGGTAACCGGCGAGGTGAATGGGGGTGGCTGGCGTCATGCCGGTGCTCCGTCGATGGGGGTGGCGCGGCAGCGCGCGATGGCTTCCACGATGAAGGCGTTGTCGCGGCCGGCCTCGCCGCGGTCCACGCAGTCATCAAGCAACCCGGCGTAGACGCTGGCGAAGGGCAGCGCCTGGCCGCGCGCAGCCGCCTGCGCGAGGATGAGGCGGAAGTCCTTGAGACTCTGGTCGACCTTGCCCTGCAGCGGCTCGAAGGTGCGCGTGGCCATCATCGTGCCCTTCACCTGCATCACGCGCGAGTACGCGGCCGAGCCGATGAGCACGTCGAGGAAGCGTTCCGGATCCAGCCCGAGCTGGCCGGCGAAGACCAGGCCTTCGGCGAGCGCGCTGCGGTTGAGGCCGAGCACCAGGTTGACGGCCAGCTTGGCGCGGCTGCCGTTGCCCACCGCGCCGAGCACGTGGCGCGAAGGGCACAGGGCCTCGAGCACCGGCCCGGCGCGTTGCAGGTCGGCCTCGTGGCCGGCGACGAGGCCCACGGCCTCGCCACGTGCCAGGGTGCCGCTGGTGCCCGACACCGGCATCTCGGCGAACGCGAGCCCCGCCGCGTCGCAGCGCTGTCCGAGGGCCGCCAGCCGGTCCGGATCGCAGGTGCTGGTGCACAGCACGACCGGGCGGTGCCCGCCCGCGCGCGCGGCCTGGAGCAGGCCGCCTTCGCCTTCCACCACCTGCTCGACCTGCGCGGTGTCGAACACGGCCAGCACCACCACGTCGCACGCGGCCAGATCGGCCAGCGAACGCGCGGGGCTGCGCCCGGGGCCGGCGAACGCCTCGCGGCGCGCGGGATCGACGTCGTAGCCCACCAGCGACAGGCCCGCGCCCGCGAGCCGGGTGGCGCACGCCGTGCCCATCAGGCCCAGGCCGGCGATGCCGACCGTGAGCGGCGCGGCCGCGGCGGCCGATGCAGGGGCGATGCCAGCCGCCATCATTCGGCCTTGATGCCGGCGTCGCGGATCACCTTGCCGATGCGGGCATGGCCGGTGCGCGTGAGCTCGCCCAGTTGCGCCGGCGTGGAGGGCGACGGATCCAGGCCCAGGCCCAGCAGGCGATCACGCACGGCCGGATCGGCCAGTGCCCGCGCGACTTCGGCATTCAGCCGGTCGACGATGGCCTGGGGCGTGCCCTTGGGCGCGTACAGGCCCAGCCAGGTCGAGAAGTTGAAGGCCGGCATGCCGGCTTCGGTGAACGTGGGCACGTCGGGCAGCAGGCTGGAGCGGCGCTCGGCCGGCTGGGCCAGGGGGCGCAGCTTGCCGTCCTTGATCAGCGGCAGCGCCACCGAGATGGCCGAGAACATCACCGGCACCTGGCCACCGGCCACATCCATGGTGGCCTGCGTGGCGCCCTTGTAGGGCACGTGCGTCATCTGGACCTTGTTGGCGGTGGAGAACAGCTCCATCGCGATGTGGTGCGGACTGCCGGGGCCGGCCGAGGCGTAGTCCAGCTTGCGCGGCTGGGCCTGCGCCTGCGTCACCAGTTCGCCCGGCGTCTTGAAGGCGTTGTTGTTGGCGACCAGCACCCAGGCGATGTTGGCCATGCGGCTGACGGGCTCGAAATCGTTCAGCGGATCGAAGCTGGTCTTCGCGGCCAGGTTCACGGCGTAGTTGAGCACGCTGTCGGTGATGCCACCGAGCACGTAGCCGTCGGGCGCGGCCCGCGCGATGCGGTCGGCACCGACCAGGCCCGATGCGCCGGGCTGGTTCTCGATGGCGAAGCTCGCGCCCATGTTCTCGCCCACCTTGCCGAGCACGACGCGCGTGCCCACGTCGGCAGCGCTGCCGGCCTGCAGCGGCACGATGACCTGGATTGGCTTGGCGGGATAAGCGGCCTGCGCCAGGGCGGCGCCGGATGCGGCCAGCAGGGCGGCGGCGAGCAGCGTGCGGCGCGCGCGCGTGAAGGGGATATGCATGTCTGTCTGTCTCCGTGGGTTGTCGTGGGGGAGCGCGGCCCTGGGTGGTCCGCGTCCCGGCTGTGCGATGGCGCCTTATTCCTTCATGCCGGCGTCGGCCACGACCTTGGCCATGCGCGCGTAGTCGCTGGCCATGTAGTCGCGCATCTGCGCGGGCGTCATCACCGAGGGGTCGATGCCGTTGTCGGCCAGCCGCTTGACGGTGTCGGGGTTGCGCAGCACCTTCGTCAACTCGCCCGCGATGCGGTTGACCACGTCATCCGGCGTCGCGGCAGGCGCGACGATGCCGATCCACGAGGCGTAGTCGTAACCCGGCACGCCCTGTTCTGCCACCGTCGGAATCTCGGCCATGACGGGCGTGCGCTGCGCACCCGCCACGGCGATCGCGCGCAGCTTGCCGGCCTTCACCATGGGCATGACCGTGCCGATGGCGTTGAACATCACCTGCACCTCGCCGCCCGCCACGGCGACGGCGGCGGGGCTCGCGCCCTTGTAGGGCACGTGCAGCATCTTCATGCCGGTGGCGGCTTCCAGCATGCTCATGGCGATGTGCTGGGCGCTGCCCACGCCGCCGGTGGCGTAGCTCACCTTGCCCGGGTTGGCCTTCACGTAGGCGACGAGTTCCTGCACGTTCTTCACCGGCAGGCTGGGGTTGACCACCAGCGCGGTCGGCAGCACTGCGACCATGCCCACGGGTTTGAAGCTCTTCGCCGGATCGAACGACACCCGGCGCACGTGCGGCAGCACGCCCAGGATGGCGTTGTTGCAGCCGCACAGCGTCGTGCCGTCCGGGTTGGCGCGAGCCACTTTCTCGGCACCGATGGCGCCCGAGGCGCCGGTCTGGTTCTCGATGACGATGGGTTGCGCGAGCGCGGCCGAGAGCCGCTCGGTGACGATGCGCAGCGCGACGTCGGAGGCGCTGCCGGTCGCCAGCGGCGTGACGAGCGTGACGGTTTCGCCGGCCGCCCAGGCGGCCGGTACGGTGGCCGTGCCCAGGCACAGCAGGGTCGCGCCGAGCGTGCGCTTGATAAGGGATTGCATGGTGTCTTGTCTCCGTCTGGTTATGGTGGGGTGCAGCGCGCGCCGCGATGCTCAGAGCATCACGCGGCCGCCATTGGTATCGAGGTTCACGCCGGTGACGAAGCCGGCACCGTCGGAGGCCAGGTACAGCATGGCGGCCACGTGGTCCTCCACCTGGGCCAGCCGACGCAGCGGCACCTGCGCCGCGATGCGCTCGACGTCTTCGGCCGTGCGCAGCGCGGCGACACGCGGCGTCAGCGTGGTGAGCGGCGCGATGGTGTTGGCCGTGATGCCGTGCGGGCCCAGTTCGTAGGCGAGGAAGCGCGTGAGCTGCGTGACGCCGGCCTTGGCCGCGCCGTAGGCCGGTGACGAGGCGGCGTGCACCGTGCGGCCCGAGATCGAAGTCACGTTCACGATGCGGCCGGCCTTCGAGCCTTTCAGCGCCGGGATGGCCGCGCGGCAGCACAGGAACACGCTGCGCAGGTTGAGCGCCACCGTGGCGTCCCATTCGGCGATGTCCATCTGCTCCACGGTGAGCAGCTTCTTGTAGCCCCCGGCGCAGTTGATCAGCACGTCGAGGCCGTGGCCGGCCGCGGCGATTCTGCCGAAGGCTGCCGCGACGGCCGCCTCGTCGGTGATGTCCAGCGCGATGCCGGTGGCACTGGCGCTGCCCTGGAGCCCGGCCGCGATGTCGCGCACGCGGGTGCCGTCGATGTCCAGCAGGAACACATGCGCGCCCTGCGCCGCGAAGGCCTGTGCGGCTGCGGCGCCGATGCCGCCGGCCGCGCCGGTGATCACGACGCTGCGGCCGGCGAGTTCGGGATAGGTCGGCATCATGCGGGGCGTGTCCACGTGCAGGCAGGTTGTCGGCTGGCCTTCATCAGAACGCCGACGCCTTGACGGGCGCCTCCTTCGTCATCACCTCGGCGGCGGACTTGTCGTTCTCGCCCGCGTCGGTCCATTCAGGCACACGGCCGATGCGGGCCGCCTCGTGCCAGGCGAAGTTCAGCTCCACCTTGATCCCGTTGATGGGCTCGCGCATGAACAGCTGGTAGAGGTTGGAGTTGTGCGCCTTGCGCTCGCTGAACTCGACGCCATTCGCGGTCAGGCGGTCGATGAATTCCTCGATGCCCTCGCAGTTCAGGCACAGGTGGTCGATGCGACCCGAGCCCATGGCGCCGGCCGCCGAGAAATCCTTGTCGCCATCGGTGGGCGTCTTGAGGTAGGTGTCCTGGTGCGTCGAATAGCGTGCCTTGCCGATGTGGATCACGTCCTGCTCGCCGATGTAGAGCCAGTAGACGGGAAAGCCGAACTCGGGGTGGTAGCCGTTGCGGAAGCCCAGGTTCTCGACGAACCAGTCGCGCGTGCCCTCCGGGTCGTGCGTGAGGATCAGAAGGTGTTCGAGGAATCGCAGTCCCATGGTTGTCTCCGTTGTCTTGTGTGTGCGTGTGATTGCCTGCGGTGGTGGCGCCGTTCGGCGCGCCCTACTTGGCGTGCTCGGCCGCCACGGGCCGGGTCTCGCCCGTGTCCGTCAGCGTGCGCGTGGCGTTGACCGACGCGTAGATCCACAGGATCTTCATCGGCTCGGTGTCGGACATGTTGCGGAAGCGGTGCGGCACGTTCGGCGGGATGAAGGTGGTGTCCAGCGGCTTGAGCTCCTGCACCTCGCCGTCGATGTCGAGGTAGGCATGGCCGCTCAGCAGCATCACGCTTTCCTCGCAGTTGTGGCTGTGGAAGGGGATGGCCGTGCCGGGGCTGAATTCGGTGATGCCGTTGATGAAGGTGCTTGCGCCCACCGAGGGCAGCACCAGCGGCGTCGTGCGGGCGCCGCCGCCACGGTCGTGGCTCTTGATCTGGTCGGGGCGCAGCACGGCGTACTTGGCGGGGGAGGGTGTGCTCATCGGGGGCTCCTTCGGAAGTCGGTAGTCTGTAGGCGGGTCAGGCGCGTGCGGGGCCGGTCCACACGGTCTTGATGTTGGTGAATTCGTGCAGGCCGAGCACGCCGAGTTCGCGGCCATAACCGGACTCCTTGGTGCCGCCGAAAGGCAGGCGCGGATCGGACGCGACCATGCCGTTGACGAAGACGGCGCCGGCATCGATCTGGCGCGTGATCTGGCGAGCGCGATCGAGGTCGGCGGTCCACAGCGCCGCGCCCAGCCCGAAGGGCGTGCCGTTGGCCACGCGCACGGCCTCGGCAGCGTCGGCCACGCGCAGGATGGCGGCGGCGGGGCCGAAGGTTTCCTCGCGCGCGGCCGTCATGTCGTGCGTCACGTGGTCCAGCACCGTGGGTTCGTAGAACGCGCCCGGCCCAGCGACGGGCTTGCCACCCAGCAGCAGCTTCGCGCCTTGCTGCACGCTGGCTTCGACCTGGGCATGCAGTTCGTCGCGCAGGTTGCGCTTGGCCATGGCGCCTTGCGTGTTGCCATCGGCCATGGGGTCGCCCACCACCAGCTGGCGCGCGCCGTCCACGAAGGCTTCGACGAAGCGGTCGGCCACGGCGTGTTCGACGATGAAGCGCTTGGCCGCGATGCAGCTCTGCCCCGTGTTCTGGAAGCGCGCCTTCACGGCCACCGCGGCAGCCGCTTCAATGTCGGCATCGGACAGCACGATGAAGGGGTCGGAGCCTCCGAGTTCGAGCACCTGCTTCTTGAGCGCCTGGCCGGCTTGCGAGGCGATGCTGCGCCCGGCGGGGGTGGAGCCGGTGAACGTCACGGCCGAGATGCGGCGATCCTCGATGAGGCGTTTCACCTCGCCCGATCCCACCAGCAGCGTCGTGAACAGGCCGGCGGGCGCGCCGGCCTTCGTGAACACGTCTTCGAGCGCCAGAGCGCACTGCGGCACGTTGCTCGCGTGCTTGAGCACCATGCCATTGCCGCCGGCAAGCACGGGCGCGGCCGCGCGCATGACCTGCCAGAACGGGTAGTTCCACGGCATGACGGCCAGCACGATGCCCAGCGGGTCGTAGACCATGCGGCTGTCGGTGGCGCTGCTGGGCACGATCTGGTCCTGCAGCATGCCGGGCGCGGCGTCGGCGTAGACGTCGAAGTTCCAGGCGCATTTCTCGACTTCGCCGGTGGATTCGGCCAGTGGCTTGCCCATCTCCAGCGTCGCCAGCGGGGCGAGGGCGGCCTTCCGTTCGCGCAGCGTCTGCGCGACGCGGCGCAGCAGCGCCATGCGCTCGGCCACGGGCGTGCGGGCCCAGGCGCGTTGCGCGCCGGCCGCGCGCTCGAGCCGCTGCTCGATCGCGGCGCCGCCGTGCGCGTCGTATTCGGCGAGCACCGCGTCGGTGGCGGGATTGAAGGAGGTGATCGTCATGCCAGTGCCATTTCTTCCAGGGGGGCGATGCCGAGGTCGGCCGCCAGTTGCTGCAGGTCGCTCGCGACGCCGCCGGCGATCGGCACGCCGTGCTCGCGGTAGCGTGCCCGCTTCTCGTGGCTCTGCTCGCCGGGCAGCCAGATGCGTTCCACGCCGGGCAGGCGCTCGCTGCCGCGGATGTCGCGCACCAGCTTGTCGACCGCGCCCTTGAACACGGCCGGGTCGCCGAAGGCGGCGAGGTCGATCACGAGGATGGCCTGGCCGGTGTTGGTGGTGGTCTTGAAGTCGGCGTTGAAGTCGATCACGTCGCGGCCCATGGCGGCGCCGCCGAGCGTGCCCGCCAGCAGACCCACGATGAGCGCCAGCCCGTAGCCCTTGTGGTCGCCGATGGGCAGCAGGAAGCCATCGCCGGACTTGTTGGGATCGAGCAGCGGCTTGCCCTGGCGATCGATCATCCAGCCCACGGGCATCTGCTCGCCGCGCTTGGCCTTGGCCTTCACCTTGCCGTAGGCGGCGACGGTGGTGGCCATGTCGAGCACCACGGGCGGCTCATTGGCGGTGGGTATGCCGGCGGCGATCGGGTTGGTCGACAGCAGCATGTCGGTGCCGCCCCAGGGCGGCAGGTGGTTGGCGTTGCCGACAGCGAAGTACAGGCCGAGCATGTCGTGCTCCAGCGGGCGGCGCGCGTACAGGGACGCCGGCCCCGCGTGGTTGCTGTAGCGCGTGCCGACCCAGGCCACGCCGGCCGTGCGCGCTTTCTCGATGGCGATGTCCACGGCGCGCGAGACCACGAGATGACCCATGCCGTTGTCGCCGTCCACCACGGCCATGGCCGCGCGCTCCTGCACGATGCGGATGTCCGGATGCTTGTTGATGCCGCCGGCCCGGATGCGCTTGATGTACTGCGGCAGGCGGATCACACCGTGGCCGTCGGAGCCCTGTACGTCGGCCTCGGTCATGAGTCGGGCCACCTGCGCCGCGTCGGCCTCGGGAAGGCCCTGGCTGGTGAAGGCGGACTGGATGAAGCGCTGCAGCGCTTCGGGAGAGACGATCAATGGGTTCATGGATGCAGGGCCTGGCGTTGGAAATGCGGATGCGCGGCGGCGGGATCAGTTCGCGGAAATGCCCTTTTCCTGGATCAGCTTGCGGTAGAGCTCGAACTGCGTCTTCGTCGAAGCGCCGAGCTCCGCCGACGTGGTGCCCAGTGGCGTGACGCCGATGGCCAGCAGCTTGTCGCGCGTGGCGGGGTCGTTCACGGCGGCGCGCGCTTCGTTGGCGAGGCGCTGGACGATGTCCGGCGGCGTGCCGGCGGGCGCCACCATGGCGAACCAGGAATTGAAGGTGAAGTCGGGCATGCCGCTTTCACGGAACGTGGGCACGTCGGGGTATTGCGGCAGGCGCTCGCGCGTGGATACGGCCAGCAGGCGCAGCTTGCCGCCCTGCAGCAGCGAGGTCACGGTGCCCAGGCCCTGCATGGAGGCGTCGACCTCGCCTGCCGCGACGGCCACGGCCGCTGGCGTGGCACCCTTGTAGGGCACGTGCATCAGGTCGAGCCCGCCACGGTCGGCGATCAGGGCCATGCCGATGTGCTGCGGGCTGCCGTTGCCGCCCGAGCCGTAATTGAGCTTGCCCGGCGCGGCCTTGGCGGCCTTGATGAAGTCGGCCAGCGTGCGGTGGGGCGAGTCGGCCTTGACGACCAGGCCCCATTCGATCGTGCCCACCAGCGAGACCGGCGTGAAGTCGGTCAGCGCATTCCATGGCATCTTGGCCATCATGTGCGGCACCATGGTGAGCACGCTGTCGTTGAAGCCGCCGATGGTGTAGCCGTCGGGCGCGGAACGTGCCAGCCGCTCGGCGCCGATGATGCCGGACGAGCCGGCGATGTTCTCCACCGCGAAGCCCTGGCCCATCGACTCGCCCATCTTCTGCACCACCACGCGGGCCGCGTTGTCCACGGCACTGCCGGCGGCCAGCGGAACGATCATGCGGATGGGCTTGTTGGGATAGCTGGGCTGGGCGATGACGGCCAGCGGCAAGGCGATCAGGGCGCCCACCATCAGGCGGCTGAGTGATTTCATGGGGTGTCTCCGTGGATGCTTTGTCTACGCTCCGGCCCTGCCGGAAGCAGCCGCAAGAGTACGCAGCGCCGGGGGCACTGTCTAATGCTGTATTTGCCCTCTGCCATATCATCTTGATATCTTTCGATGCGGGTGAACCCTCGTCCCGAAACACGTCATGAACCTCAAAACCCTTCGTTATTTCGTGAACGTGGCCGACAGCGGAAGCCTGACCGCCGCCGCGGCTGCGATACCGATTGCGCAACCCGCGCTGACACGGCAGATGCGTGACCTGGAGTCGGAGGTGGGCGTCCAGCTGCTGCAGCGCCTGCCGCGCGGCGTGCGCCTGACGCCTGCGGGTGTGACGCTGTACGAATCTGCGCAGCGCATCCTGACCGAGGCGGCCAGGCTGGGCCGCCGGCTCTCGCACAGCCAGCAGAAAGAGCGCACGCAGGTCGTGCTGGGCGCCTCGCCCACGCTGGCGCGGCTGCTGCTGCCACGCCTGTTCGAGAACTGCATCGACGCGCTGGACGAGCTCGAACTGCGCGCGCGCGAGGCGTTCACCCCCGCGCTGCTGGACTGGCTGGAGCGCGGGATGATCGATCTGGCCGTTCTCACCAATCCCGAGCCGGGCCGCGCGCTGTCGTTCCAGCCGCTGCTGGGCGAGCCGTTCGCGCTGGTCTCGCATGCCCGCATGCGCATCGGGCCGGTGGTATCAGTGCACCAGCTCGCGCGCATTCCGCTGCTGATGACCAGCCTGCACCGCGGCCTGGTCGACCGGCAACTGGCGAGCCTGGGCCAGTCGCTGCAGGTGCGCGCCGAGATCGATTCGGTCGATTCGATCTGCGAGCTGGTGCTGCGCGGACGCTGGGCGACGATCATGCCGGTATCGGTGTTCCGCGAGACGCCGCAGGAAGGCTCGATCGTCATGTCCGAGATTTCGGGCGTGCAGCTCCATCGCCTGCTGGTGCTGGCCACACGCATCGATCCCAAGCCCAACCCGGCTCTGTCGCTGGTGCACGATCTGGTGGTGGCCGAATTCGCCCGCATGGAACGGCGGGGAACTTTCAGTTTTGCCGCAGCCGCCGCCGAGACGACGGGCCGACGCTGACGCGGCCGTGCTAGCGTTCGGGGCGGGCAGCCTTGGCTGTCGGCTTTTCAGGAACTCATTGCATGAATCACGACCGTCTTCCGCCCCTGGCCCCTGATCAATGGTCCGCCGAACAGCGCACCTGTGCCGAAGAAATCATCGCCGGGCCTCGCGGGGCGGTGATCGAACCCTTCATCCCCATGCTGCGCAGCCCGGAGCTCTGCACCCATGCGCAGCGCATGGGCGAGTACCTGCGATACCGCAGCGCCATCGGCCTGCGGCTGTCCGAGCTGGCCATCCTGCTGACGGCGCGCCACTGGAATCAGCAGGTGGAATGGGCCATCCATGCGCCCATCGCCATGCGGGAAGGCATCACGCGCGCCGTCGTCGACGCCATTTCCGAGCGACGTGACCCGCCCTACGAGCGTGCGGACGAACGCCTGGTGGACGCCGTGGTCCGCCAGTCACTGAACGACCGCCGGGTAGCCGACGACACCTGGCAGCAGGGCGTGGCGGTGCTGGGCGAGCAGGGCGTGATCGACCTGCTGGGCATCGCCGGCTACTACACCATGCTGTCCTTCGTGATGACGGGCGCCCAGACCCCGCCGCCGCGCGGCCTGGACATGCGCCTGGCGCCCTGACTGCCGCCGTAGCCGGCCTCGGGTGCGGGCCCCGGAGGGGAAAGGCCCCCGGCCGGATTGGCTAGAATGCCGGGTTGCCGTGGAGGCCGGGCTCATCCGGCGGACGGCGCGCCGCTGCCCACCGGGAGTGGCGCGCGCCGCAGATGACATACCCCGCACGCATGCGCGCAGGCCGCTGTCCCTCGACACGGCAGTGGCCGCTTTCCGTACACGCCACGCTGCAGTCGACAGACATTCCGCAAGGCGGGCCCGACAGGGTCGCCGCGCATCATCCTTTTGTGGATTTGGAGAAACTCATGACCGTGACCGTTGAAACCCTGGACAAGCTCGAGCGCAAGATCACCCTGTCGCTGCCCGTGGGCGTGATCCAGTCCGAAGTCGATGCCCGCCTGCGCAAGCTTGCACGCCAGGTCAAGATGGACGGCTTCCGTCCCGGCAAGGTGCCCCTGAGCGTGGTCGCGCAGCGCCACGGCTTCTCCGTTCAGTACGAAGTCATGAACGACAAGGTGGGCGAAGTGTTCGCCAAGGCCGTCAACGACGCCAAGCTGCGCGTGGCCGGCCAGCCCAAGATCACCGAGAAGGAAGGCGCTCCCGAGGGTGAACTGGCTTTCGACGCCGTGTTCGAGGTGTTCCCCGAGGTGAAGATCGGCGACCTGTCGGCCGCCACCGTCGAGAAGCTGTCGGCAGAGGTGTCCGAAGACGCCATCGACCGCACCGTGGACATCCTGCGCAAGCAGCGCCGCACGTTCGCGCAGCGCGCGCAGGACGCCGCTGCCCAGGACGATGACCGCGTCACGGTCGACTTCGAAGGCAAGATCGATGGCGAACCGTTCGAAGGCGGCAAGGCTTCTGACTTCCAGTTCGTCATCGGCGAAGGCCAGATGCTCAAGGAGTTCGAGGACGCCGTGCGCGGCATGAAGTCCGGCGAGAGCCGCACCTTCCCGCTGAACTTCCCGGCCGAATACCACGGCAAGGACGTGGCCGGCAAGCAGGCCGATTTCCTGGTCACGCTCAAGAAGATCGAATCCTCGAACCTGCCCGCCGTCGACGAGCAGCTGGCCAAGTCGCTGGGCATCGCCGAAGGCACGGTGGAGGCGTTGCGCGCCGACATCCGCAAGAACCTCGAACGTGAAGTGAAGTTCCGCTTGTTGGCACGCAACAAGCAGGGCGTGATGGATGCGCTGCTGGCCAACGCCGAACTGGACGTGCCGAACGCCAGCGTGCAATCGGAAATCGAGCGCATGGTCGAAAGCGCGCGGGCTGACCTCAAGCAGCGCGGCATCAAGGACGCCGACAAGGCCCCGATCCCCGACGACGTGTTCCGCCCGCAGGCGGAACGCCGCGTGCGCCTGGGCCTGGTGGTCGCCGAACTGGTGCGTGCCAACGAACTGCAGGCCACCGCCGATCAGATCAAGGCCCACATCGAAGAGCTGGCCGCCAGCTACGAAAAGCCGGCCGACGTGGTGCGCTGGTACTACGGCGACAACCGCCGCCTCGCCGAAGTCGAGGCCATCGTGATCGAGAACAATGTCACGGATTTCGTGCTCGCGCGCGCCAAGGTGGCCGACAAGGCCGTGTCGTTCGACGAGCTGATGGGCCAGCAGGCCTGAGGTCTTCCGGCACATCTCGCAGGCGGGGCCTGCGGCGGGCTTGCAGTCCTGCCGCCAGGCCCCATCTCATTGGCGGCTACCGAATTTCGGTACAGTGTTTCCGATTACTGGAGAAAACATGAGCGCACTCGAAACGCAAGCCCTGGGCATGGTCCCGATGGTCATCGAGCAGTCGGGCCGTGGCGAGCGGTCCTACGACATCTATTCGCGCCTGCTCAAGGAGCGCGTGATCTTCCTGGTGGGCGAGGTCAACGACCAGACCGCCAACCTGGTGGTGGCGCAGCTGTTGTTCCTGGAAAGCGAGAACCCCGACAAGGACATCTCGTTCTACATCAACTCACCCGGCGGCAGCGTGACGGCCGGCATGGCGATCTACGACACCATGCAATTCATCAAGCCCGACGTGTCCACGCTGTGCGTGGGCTTCGCGGCCAGCATGGGCGCGTTCCTGCTGGCGGCCGGGGCCAAAGGCAAGCGTTTCTCCCTGCCCAACTCCAAGATCATGATCCACCAGGTGCTGGGTGGAGCACGCGGCCAGGCCACCGACATCGAGATCCATGCGCGCGACATCCTTCGCACCAAGGACCAGATGAACCGCATCCTGGCCGAGCGCACCGGCCAGCCGCTGGAAAAGGTCAGGCACGACACCGAGCGCGACTACTTCCTCACGGCCGACGAGGCCAAGGACTACGGTCTGGTCGACCAGGTGATTTCCAAGAGGCCCTGAGGCTGGTAGGGGTGTGGCGTGGCCGCATCCCGCCCGCGTTTTCGGCGCGGGTGTTTCGGTATCATTGATCCACTGACGTCATTCCCGTCGCCCATCCATCCCAGCCCGATTCTTCATGCCGGACAAAAAAGGCTCTTCCAGCGAAAAGACGCTCTACTGCTCGTTTTGCGGCAAGAGTCAGCACGAGGTCAAGAAACTGATCGCAGGACCGTCGGTCTTCATCTGCGACGAGTGCATCGACCTGTGCAACGAAATCATCCGTGACGAGCTGCCGGCCACGACGGAGGTCAAGGAAGGCAAGGGCGAATTGCCCACGCCCTCCGAGATCAAGAACAACCTCGACAACTATGTGATCGGGCAGGACCCGGCCAAGCGCACGCTCGCCGTGGCTGTCTACAACCACTACAAGCGGTTGCAGCACAAGGAGAAGGCGCGCTCGGATGACGTCGAGCTCACCAAGAGCAACATCCTGCTCATCGGTCCCACGGGCTCCGGCAAGACGCTGCTGGCGCAGACGCTGGCGCGCCAGCTCGACGTGCCTTTCGTGATGGCCGATGCCACCACGCTCACCGAAGCGGGCTATGTCGGAGAGGATGTCGAGAACATCATCCAGAAGCTGCTGCAGAGCTGCAACTACGAAGTCGAGAAGGCGCAGCGCGGCATCGTCTACATCGACGAGATCGACAAGATTTCGCGCAAGTCCGACAACCCCAGCATCACGCGCGACGTGTCGGGCGAGGGGGTGCAGCAGGCACTCCTCAAGCTCATCGAAGGCACGATGGCCAGCGTGCCCCCGCAGGGCGGGCGCAAGCATCCGAATCAGGATTTCCTGCAGATCGACACCACGAACATCCTCTTCATCTGCGGGGGCGCGTTCGCCGGGTTGGAGAAGGTGATCGAAGGCCGCACCGAGGCCTCGGGCATCGGCTTTGGCGCAGCGGTCCGCAGCAAGCAGCAGCGCACGCTCACCGAGGTGTTCCACGAGGTGGAGCCCGAAGACCTGATCAAGTTCGGCCTCATCCCCGAACTGGTGGGGCGCATGCCCGTCGTGGCGACGCTGGCCGAGCTGTCAGAGGACGCGCTGGTGCAGATCCTCACCGAGCCCAAGAATGCGCTGGTCAAGCAGTACGGCAAGCTGCTCTCGATGGAAGGGGTGGACCTCGAAATCCGCCCGGCAGCGCTCAAGGCCATCGCCCGCAAGGCGCTGGCCCGCAAGACCGGTGCGCGCGGCCTGCGCTCGATCCTCGAGCAATCGCTGATCGACACCATGTTCGATCTGCCCAATTCGACCAACGTCGACAAGGTGGTCGTCGACGAGTCGACCATCGACGAGAACAAGCCGCCGCTGCTCGTCTACCGCGAGGCCGCCAAGAAGGCCTGACGCCCGTGCGTGTTGCCGGCGGCCCCCTCGACCCCGATAACCGCGAAGCCACCGTTGTCGCCTGCCTGTCTTGCGCCCCTGCGGGGTGCAAGGCTTGAAAATGGTGGCCGGATGACGATATTCCACAGGTAACGTAAAGGATTCCCATGTCCGGACAGACCCTCCTGCCTGCCACTCCCCTCGACCTGCCCCTGCTTCCCCTGCGCGACGTGGTCGTGTTCCCGCACATGGTCATTCCGCTCTTCGTGGGCCGGCCCAAAAGCATCAAGGCGCTCGAGCTCGCCATGGAGGCCGAGCGCCGGATCATGCTCGTGGCGCAGAAAGCCGCGGCCAAGGACGAGCCGGCCGTGGACGACATGTTCGAGGTGGGTTGCGTGTCCACCATCCTGCAGATGCTCAAGTTGCCCGATGGCACGGTGAAGGTGCTGGTCGAAGGCCAGCAACGGGCCCAGGTCAATCGCATCGAGGACGGCGAGACGCATTTCTCGGCCAACGTGACGCCCGTGGAGCCTGCGGCGGCCGGACCGCTTTCCAGCGAGGTCGAAGCGCTGCGCCGCGCGGTCATGCAGCAGTTTGACCAGTACGTGAAGCTCAACAAGAAGATCCCGCCGGAGATCCTCACGTCGATCTCCAGCATCGATGACCCGGGTCGGCTGGCGGACACGATCGCAGCGCATCTGCCGCTCAAGCTCGACAACAAGCAGGCTGTGCTCGATCTGGCGGACGTGCGCGAGCGTCTCGAGAACCTGTTCGCGCAACTGGAGCGCGAAGTTGACATCCTCAACGTCGACAAGAAGATCCGCGGCCGCGTGAAGCGCCAGATGGAGAAGAACCAGCGCGACTTCTATCTCAACGAGCAGGTCAAGGCCATCCAGAAGGAGCTCGGCGAAGGCGAAGAGGGCGCCGACATCGAGGAGATCGAAAAGAAGATCAAGGCTGCGCGCATGCCCAAGGAAGCGCTCAAGAAGGCCGAGGGCGAACTCAAGAAGCTCAAGCTGATGTCGCCCATGTCGGCCGAGGCCACCGTGGTGCGCAATTACATCGACGTGCTGGTCGGCCTGCCCTGGAGCAAGAAGACCAAGATCAAGCACGACCTGGCCAACGCCGAAGGTGTGCTCAACGAGGACCACTTTGGTCTCGAGAAAGTCAAGGACCGCATTCTCGAATACCTCGCGGTGCAGCAGCGCGTCGACAAGGTGAAGGCCCCCATCCTGTGCCTGGTAGGCCCGCCCGGCGTGGGCAAGACCTCCCTCGGCCAGTCGATCGCCAAGGCGACCGGTCGCAAGTATGTGCGCATGGCGCTCGGCGGCATGCGCGACGAGGCCGAGATCCGCGGACATCGCCGCACCTACATCGGCGCGTTGCCGGGCAAGGTGCTGCAGAGCCTGAACAAGGCCGGCACGCGCAATCCGCTGTTCCTGCTCGATGAAATCGACAAGCTGGGCACCGACTTCCGCGGCGACCCGTCGTCCGCGCTGCTGGAGGTGCTCGATCCCGAACAGAACCACACCTTCGGCGACCACTACGTCGAAGTCGACTTCGACCTGTCGGACGTGATGTTCGTGGCCACGTCGAATTCGATGAACATCCCGCCGGCGCTTCTCGACCGGATGGAGGTGATCCGCCTGTCGGGCTACACGGAAGACGAGAAGACCAGCATCGCCGTGAAGTACCTGCTGCCCAAGCAGCTCAAGAACAACGGCGTCAAGGATGAAGAACTGCTGGTGACCGAGGCCGCCGTGCGCGACGTGGTGCGCTACTACACCCGCGAGGCCGGTGTGCGCTCGCTGGAGCGTGAGCTCTCGAAGATCTGCCGCAAGGTGGTCAAGGGCCTTCAGCTCAAGAAGCTGGAGCCGCAGGTAGTCGTGACGCCGGACAACCTCAACGAATTCCTGGGCGTGCGCAAGTTCACCTACGGACGCGCCGACGGCGCCAATCAGATCGGTCAGGTGGTCGGCCTGGCCTGGACCGAGGTGGGTGGCGATCTGCTGACGATCGAAGCGGTGACCATGCCTGGCAAGGGCGTGATCGCGACGACCGGTTCGCTGGGCGATGTGATGAAGGAATCGGTCGCGGCGGCACGCACCGTGGTTCGCAGCCGTGCGCGCATGCTGGGCATCAAGGATGAAGTGTTCGAAAAGAAGGACATGCACATCCACGTGCCCGATGGCGCCACGCCCAAGGACGGCCCCAGCGCGGGGGCGGCCATGGTCACGGCCATCGTGTCGGCGCTGACGGGCATCCCGATTCGCGGCGATGTCGCGATGACCGGCGAAATCACGCTGCGCGGCGAAGTCACGGCCATCGGAGGTCTCAAGGAAAAGCTGCTGGCCGCCTTGCGCGGGGGCATCAAGACCGTGCTGATCCCCGAAGAGAACGTGAAGGACCTGCAGGAGATTCCCGAGAACGTGAAGAACGGTCTCGAGATCGTGCCGGTGAAGTGGGTCGACAAGGTTCTCGAGATCGCTCTCGAACGCCGGCCTCAACCGCTCTCCGACGAGGAGGCCGTCGTGCCTGCGGCTCCGTTGCCGGCGGCCGCTGCAGGAGATGCGATCAAGCATTGAGCTTGAGAGAGGGAAGCCGTGCAGACCCGTCCGGCTTTTTTCAAATATTTTTAGCCTCGGTTGCCACAAACTCAAAAAATGGCATATACTGCGAGGCTTACGCGGGAGTAGCTCAGTTGGTAGAGCGCAACCTTGCCAAGGTTGAGGTCGAGAGTTCGAGACTCTTCTCCCGCTCCAATTTATGATCTACAGACTTCCACTGACGTCTGTAAGTCGTTGAAAAGAGGAGCTTCGGCTCCTTTTTTCATTCCAGCGAGCGCCACGGAAATCCACCCACAGCCAGCCTTTTTTAGGCGCCAATCTAGGCACAGGAATACGGGTGAAGCGGCTTCCGGATAGTTGCTGGGGCTGAGCGGGAACCATGACGAGCATAGGCCTAAGTCATCACTTAGGAGCTTCGACATGGCACTCTCTGATCTGATCGTCCGGCAGGCCAAGACCACCGGCAAACGCTACACCCTCTACGACAACGACTGCCTGAGCCTGATGGTCTCTGCCGCAGGCGGCAAGTCGTGGATGTTCCGCTACTGCTGGCTGGGCAACCAAAAGCGCATGTCCCTGGGCGGCTATCCCGCCCTCAGCCTGCGCGAGGCTCGTGCCGAGCGGGACAAGGCCCGGTCCCTGCTCGTCAGGGGGATCGATCCCCAGATCGAGCGCGACCAGCGGCAGCACGCGGCCAAGCTGGCCGGCGAATACACCTTCAAGAACGTCTTCGATGCCTGGGTCGAGCATCGCCGCAAGGAACTCAAGGAAGGCCGCCAGAGCACGCTCTCGCAGATCCAGCGCATCTTCAAGAAGGACGTACTGCCGACCCTGGGGAAGATGTCGATCTACGACATTCGCCGCCCCCAACTCCTGGGCGTCCTGGCAGCGATCGAGAAACGCAAGGCGTTCACCACCGCCGAGAAGGTCCGCACCTGGTTCAACCAGTTGTTCCGCTATGCCCTGGTCGTCGCCGAGGGCCTGGAAGTCAACCCGGCCACAGACCTGGACGTGGTGGCTGAGCCCAAGCCCCCTGTGGCCCACAACCCCTACCTGCACCTGCCCGAACTGCCCGAGTTCCTTCAGAAGCTGCGGCGCTACAACCCCCGCGGCTACCAAACCCAGCTTGGCGTCCGGCTGCTGTTCCTGACCGGTGTGCGCACCGGCGAGCTGCGGTTGGCCGAACCTGAACAGTTCGACCTCGACCGGGGTTTGTGGATCATCCCGCCACAGGTCGTCAAGCAGCTTCAGGACGAAATGCGCAAGGCCGGCAAGCGGCCGCAGGACGTGCCGCCCTACATCGTGCCGCTGTCCGTTCAGGCCATCGAGATCGTGCGCTATCTCCTGGGGGTGATGCGGCCGGCACAGAAGTACCTGCTGTCGCATCGCAGTGAACTCAAGAAGCGCATCAGCGAGAACACCCTCAACAAGGCCTTGCAGTTCATGGGCTACGAGGGGCGCCTGACCGGCCACGGCATCCGCGGAACCATCTCGACGGCGCTCAACGAGATCGGCTATCCCAAGATTTGGGTGGACGCGCAGCTTTCGCATTCCGACCCTAACAAGGTGAGTTCGGCCTACAACCACGCCAAGTACGTGGAGCCGCGGCGGCGGATGATGCAGGACTGGGCTGATCGCCTCGACTTGCTCGAACAGGGCGAAGTGGAAGCCGCGAGCGCGCATCTGACGATTCGTATCGACGGGGTGCCGGCGATGGCGGAAACTGAGGACGTGGTGGACGCGGTCCCCATGGTGGCCGAGCCCGCTTCCCCTGGCGTCCCGCCGGTGGTGGCCACGCCCATCGTCGTGACCCCGAACAGTGGCGAGATCACGTTCCAGCGGCTGTCGCAGGTGCCGCCACCGCCGACGCATGCGCCGGAGCCGGAAGTCTCCGCAATCCAGCGGGAGCGCGAGGAAATGCTGGCCATGTACGAGTAGCCGAACAATCTGCCGGTGCCGCTGTTCGGCAAGCTGGCCGGAAAGTCCAAGGACCAGATCAACCGGGAGCTGAAAGCCGGCAAGCTGCTGTCCATCAGCCTGGGCAATCGGGGGCAGCGGGTTCCCGACTGGCAACTGGTGCCGCTCAAGCACAAGCTGGCTCAGGTGCTCATGAATCAATGTCCGCGGGCGGACTCGTGGAATCTGTATCGCATGCTCACCCGGCCACATCCGGACCTGGGTGATCGTGCCGCCATCGACATCGTGACGCCAAGCAATCTGGGCATGGTCGTCCGGGTCATCGCGGCCACCCACCAGGGGTTACCTTGTTTCCTGTGCAGAACCTCGCGCCGTGACGCACTGGTAAACCCGCGTTTCGGCCCCTGCACGCTCTGGACTTGTCCAACCTCCTCATCATTGGCCGGCCGATATAGTGCTCACGACGGCACGGCCGAGGGGGGAAACATGCGTCCTATTCATCTGCGATTCGTGGGAGCCACTGAGCTTCCAAAGACCCTTTCGGACTTCGACGTCCAGCAATCGTTTCGGATCAGCAGTGCCGACGTCGCGGCCATTCGAGAGCGGTTTCGCGCCGACCGCCGGCTGGGCGTTGCGGTGCAACTGGTCTTCCTGCGAGCGACGGGACGCCCCCTGGATCGCACGGCAAGCGTGCCTCGTGCGCTCTTGCGGTCCCTGTGCGCCGCTCTGGGCGCACCTGAAACGGCCATCGCGTCGCTCAAGACCATCTACCAGCGCGTGGCCACGCTCTACGAGCATCAGCAATGGGCGCGCGAACACGCCGGCATCGTGCCCGCTGACGATGCGGTCATGGCTGAACTTGGTCGGGCACTGGAGAGCCTGGCCGCCACGGCAGCGTCGGTCGATGAACTTGTGCAGGAGGCCGAGCTGTGGCTGTTCGGCCGCCAGCATCTTCTACCCGCCGATCGCGCTCTTCGAGATCTCGCGCGCAAGGCCTATGCCTTCATCGAGGCGGCCGCCCTGGAAGCCGTCAACAGCGAAGTCCCCGCGCACAAGCAGTCAGCCGTGCTGGCGGCAGTCTTTTCCTCGCGCCGCGGCCGTGGTGGAGGCACGGTTCTGGAATGGCTCAAGATCCCCGCGGGCAAACACAGCCCGACCAGCATCACGGAGGTCACGGCCAAGATCTCCTACCTGAAGGAGCTTGGCGTCGACACCTGGTCGCTCTGCGCGATCTCCAACGCGCGATTGCGCGCGTATGCCCAGGCGATCGCCAACCGGCCGCCGGCGGAATCAAGACGCCGGATCGAGCAGACGCAGGTGCTGGAGATCGTCTGCTTCCTGCGCGCCACACTGTTGGAGCTGACGGACACGCTGATGTACATGACCGGCCGGCGCGTGAACGACCTGCTTCGCCATGCCTCCAATCGGGTCACTGCCAAACAAGCGCGCAGCGCGGTCGAGTATCGCCAGCAGGTCGAGGCCATGCGGCGGATCGTTCATGACGACGATCGCTCGGCCGAGGCACGGATTGCGGCCCTGAAAGAGCTTCTGGCGAAGGACGAGAAGTCAGAACCCAACAGCCATGCCGCTCTCGTTCGGCAATCGCTCGCCGACGATGCCACACGGGTCACGGCCCTGCTCGGCGCATTCTCTGACCTGGATCTCAAGGGGCATGCGGATCAGCGGCCCATGAAGCAGGTTGTCGCGTTGCGCGAACTGATCGAGCAAGGTGCGACGGAACTGCCGGTGGGCTTCGACGCCGGAATGGCGGGGCCTCTCTGGCAGGACCTTCTCAATGATGCCGACCGCACGAAGGCATTTGCAGCCCTGAAGGCTTCCACCATGCTGGCGGTGCGCCAGGGGTTGCGGGGTGGACGACTGTGGATCGACCACAGTTGGGAGTTTCGCAACCGTGAAGACTTGCTGATCCCACCGGCCGAATGGAAGAAGGAGCGCCAGGTCCTGATCAGTGCGCTCAGCCTGACCACCGATCCCCGGAAGTTCCTCGCGCGCTTGCACGCGCACCTGGACGTGGGACTGCGCGCGCTGTCGGAAGCCGTCGCGGACGGCAAGCTGGAAATCGATGGCGACGGGATGGTGCGTTTCCACAAGCTGGCGGCACTGCCCGTGGATGCCGCGATCCAGCGCAGTCGCGACGCGATGTTCTCGATCATCGGCCATGTCCAGTTCGGCGACATGATCGTGGAGATGGACGCTTGCACCGGGTTCAGCGAGATCCTGCTGGGGCGCCGCGCCAAGAGCACGCAGGAACTCGTCGCCTGCTACGCGGCGCTGCTGGCCCACGGCACCGAGAACGACGCCAAGGGCGTGGCGGCGATGATTCCCGGCATCGAAGTGGCGCACATCTCCGCTGCGATGCGATCGCTGGAAGCGCGGGACCGCCTTCGCAAGGCCAACGAACGCGTGGTCGAGTTCCAGCGCAAGAACCCGATCGCCGAGTTGTGGGGAAGCGGCGACCAGGCCTCAGCGGACATGATGGCCTTGGACGCGTCCAGGCACCTGTACAACGCCCGCGTCGATCCGCGGCGCCGGACGTTCGCGGTCGGCCTGTACACCCATGTCCTTGAGTCCTACGGCGTCATCTACGACCAGCCGATCGTGCACAACGAGCGGCAAAGCTCGGCCGCCCTGGAGGGCGTCGAGCACTACAACACTCGCGCCGAGGAAAGCATGCGGCTGTCCCGACTGGCCGTCGATACCCATGGCTACACCTACGTGGGCATGACGGTGGCCAAGCTGCTGGGATTCGACCTGTGCCCCCAGCTGCGCGACATCGCGGAGCGCAGGCTGTACCTGCCGCGCTCGATCGCGCTGCCCGAGAACCTGGAGCGCATCGCGGTCACCAACGTCTCGGAGCCCGCCATCACCAAGGGGTGGGACGAACTGCTGCGCCTGGTCGCGTCCATTCGCGCCGGCCGACTCTCGCCCCGGGCCGCGATGGAGAAGCTGGGCCGTGCCGCCCAGGGAGACCCGATGCACAAAGCGGCGGATCAGCTGGGCCGCTTGCTACGCACGCTCTTCCTGTGCGACTACTTCAGCAACGAGGACTTCCGCCGCGAGATTCACACGCTGCTGAACCGGGGCGAATCGGTACATCAGCTGCAGCGGGCGATCTTCTACGGACGCCTGGCGGCCGAGCGCGGTCGCCGGCGCGACGAGATCCGGGCGATTTCCGGCTCGCATGCCTTGCTGACCAACATCGTCATCGCCTGGAATACGCTGAAGATGCAGGGTGTCGTGGACGACTGGCGCAAGGCCAAGCACCCGATCGAGGATGCCTGGATCCGCCGCATGGGGCCGGTGCACTTCGCGAACGTGAACTTCCGGGGCCTGATCTCGTTTGGCATCGACCGCTACGCGGATGCACTGTTGCAGAAGCCGGCGTCGAAGCGGAGTGTGGCGGGCTGACCTGCGGCGGGGTGAGCGCGGTTTCTCGTGCAATTTGTAGCGGTAGGAGGCCGCGCCTCCATAAAAATCAACGACTTACGAGTTGCCTACTTTTGGGCGGCGATGTTTTCCGTGCGATTTGTAGCGGTTGGGAGCGATCGGTGGCCAGCCGATTCTTGTACTCTGGACATCAAGAAGCGTCGAAAGTGCAAATTATCCGTTTCGACTAAATCCGGATAAAGCGCTGCCGAGCATCGGCCGTAAGATTTGGCGACGTCCAAGCAGCCAGCCATGAACGACCCCTCCCTTGATACCGCATTCGTGAAGCTGGCTGCTTGGCAAGCGGCCCAAGCTGAACTCACAGCGCTCGAGAAAGAACTCGGCGCGGCGATGGTGGACTACGCCAGCAAGCTGGGCGACCCACCGCGCCACTTGATCATCCAGGCCGAACGCAAGCGAGAAGAAGTCCGAATGCTCTTCGATGTCGCGATGGAGGCTCTCGACGCGCATAGTTCCGCCCGCACCGGCCAGACCAATTTCGGCAATCTCTCCTGAACAGGATGGGTGCCGGATTTGGGGTGTCCGTCCTTTCCGTGCAGATTGACACGCTGGCACGGGAAATCCCGTTGCAAATCAATGCCCTGCAAAACCGGTGCTTGGACCAGCCCGGTCCTTTTCGTGCAAATTGACACGGTAGCCGCATGGATCGCGGCGGTCCGGGTACCTCCAGAGGAATTCGTTTCCAACATTCGGCACGCGCCGAATATTGGACTTCCGCCGAATGTCGGTCAGGAACGGCGGACCTCGAAGGCCCTGCCCATCTGGCGCGCGCGCTTGACCTCGTCGCCGTGCAGGTAAATCGAGGTCGTCGCGATCGAAGCGTGGCGCAGGTTGTCTCGGACGGTGGTGAGTTCGGCGCCCCGCGCCAGCGCATGCGTCGCGTGCGTGTGGCGCATCCAGTGCGGGCTCGCGCGGCGCAGCTTCTCCGCGGTGGCCGGGCTGTCGGCCTCGATGACATCGGCCACCTGCGCGAAGAAGCGGCGCATGACGCTCCATAGGCGCGCAGCGCTGATGCCGGCGGCGCTCTCCTGATCGAGATTGCCGATGAGCGGAGTTCGCGGATCCCAGCGCGCCGGCGTCACCGGCAGTCCGCGCTGCACCAGGTAGCGGTCCAGGGCCGATCGCGCCAGCGGCGGCAGGGCCACCTTGGCGGCCTTCGTTCCTTTGCCGACCAGGTGCAGCCAATGATCGCCTTGAGCGTCGACCTCGATCTGTCCCAGAGTGGCACCGACCAGTTCGCCGATGCGCAGTCCCGTGGCGTAGGCGAAGTCCAGCACGAAGCGAAGCCGCTGGGCCGCCGGCGCTTGCCATCCATAGCTCCACTCCAGCCCTTCGGCCACCGTCTGGATCAGCGACCATTCGCCTTCGCCGAAAACGCGCGTGTTCGCCAGGGTGCCTGACCGTGATGCACCGCGCACCTTGAGGCCGGCGAACGGGTTGGCCAGCAGATAGCGCTGCTGGATCAACCAGCGGAACATGGCGTCGACGACCGACAGCGCATACGCCACCGAGCGTGCGGACAGGTCGCCGGTGAATGGACGCCATTCGGGTGAAGAGCGTGGCCGCGGCGGGCCGACCCAGCGCGTTCTGGGCGTCGGGTGGCGAAGGAACGTGCGGTAGGCCACGGCGTCCTCGGTGGTGAGCGAAGACAACGCGCGGCCGCGCTGGACGATGGCCCAGAGGATCAGGCGTTCGGCTTCCTTGCGGTAGGCGCGCTGTGTGGCGCCGGACTCCTGCAGCGCGAGCCAGGCCGATGCCGCTTCGTAGTCGTTATCCGCGTCCAGCGTGCTGGTGGCCCTGGGTGCGCGGAAGGTGCCGCGTGAGCCGTCGACATCGTGCGGCACGCGCAGCTTCTCCCACGGCACGACGTCCTCCTGGGCGCCGACCGGCACCAGCGCGCGCGCTTGCTGCGTGAGCTGCGGGTGGTCGGCGAAGAACGCTTCGACACCGCGCGCGCCGGCGGCGCCCAGGCTCGGGATCGCCGTCCACCAGCGCCTGCGCCGCGGAATGCGCACCGTCAACTCGGCCAGCGTCTTGATCCCTTGCGCCTCGATTGCGCGCGCCGCGCGCGCAGGCAGCCACCGTTGGACCGCGTCGGTCACGAGCGGCGCGGGCGGTGGCAGGCGTCGCAGCGTCTCGATCGTGTTCATGACGGCGCGAGCGTGTTGACCACGATCTGCTGCCGGATGCTGCAGCAGATCGGCCAGATCGTCGCGGTGCCGCTCGCTCGCGTAGCCAGCCAGCTGACGCCGGATCGCGCCGAGCATGGCGCGCGACGATTGTCCGGTTGCCCTGTCGTGTCCGAGGTATTGCGCGACGGCTTCTCTTGCGCTCAAGCCCGCATACCAGGCGCGCAACGCGGCCAAGGCCGCCGTGCCGGGGAAACTGTCGGCTGCCGCTTGGGACTGGGCACTTTTCACACTCGCCAGTTTAGCTGCGCGATGCAGCTATTGCGATAAGAAAGATTATCTCGATAGCATGAACGCAAAGACGGGTGTGTGCGGCACGAGTGCACGTCGCCGGCGGTCAAAGCTATAGGCGCGCTATGGCCGAGCGCACTTCACCCACACCGAGAATCTCGGAAAGCACGATCGGCGTCGCTCCGGCCTTGTAAAGCACATACACGGGCACCCCATTGCGGCCGAGCTGAGCGAGCGCTGCAGTCACCGCCGGATTCCGGCGCGTCCAGTCGGCACGCAGCAGCACCACGTTCTTCGCAGACAGGTCGGCCAACACCTCAAGATGGGACAACACCGTCTTCTTGTTGTACTGGCAGGTTACGCACCACGATGCCGTGAAGTCCACGAAGACTGGCTGACCCGTTGCAAGCAGTTGCTCCACGCGACCTGGCTCCCAGTCCTGCCACGGACCGCTTGCGGCCGACACCACATCCTGGCCGACGGTTCTTGCGATGTTCTGGCCGCCAACCCATGCGATCAACGCGAATGAAGCGGCCGAAATCGCGACGAGAACAGTCCGTGCACGGCCTCGCAGCGTGAACGCCCAGATCACCATGCTCATGACCACCAGAAGGAGCAGCAGTGCGCCGGCGCCATCGATGCCCGCCTGCTGCCCCAACACCCACACGAGCCAAGCGACCGTGGCGAACATCGGGAAAGCCATCGCTTTGCGAAAGACAGCCATCCACGGTCCTGGCCGCGGCAGCAAGTGGGCCACGGGGGGAATCCAGCTCGCCGCCAGATAGGGCAATGCCATGCCGATGCCCAGCACCGCGAAGATCAGCAGCGCCTGCGCCGCTGGAAGTCCGATGGCAAGGCCCAGCGATGTGCCCATGAATGGAGCGGTGCATGGCGACGCGATCGCCACAGCCAAGACGCCCGAGAGGAATGAATTGCCCACTGGATTCTTTGCCTCGAGCGAGGCGACACTGGATGGCAGTACGGTACCGAACTCGAAGAGGCCGGCCAGGTTCAATCCGATCACCGTGAACAATGCAGCCAGGGCCGCGACGAACCCAGGCGACTGCAGCTGGAAACCCCAGCCAAGCTGTGCCCCGGCTGCGCGCAGCGCCAGGACCCCTGCGCCCAAGGCGATGAATGAGACCACCACGCCGGAGGTGTAAGCCAACCCACTCAGCCGATGCGCCCGCCGATCATCGGCATGGCGTGTGAAACCCACCACCTTGATCGCCAGCACTGGAAACACGCAGGGCATCAGGTTGAGGATCAAGCCTCCCAGCAAGGCACCCAGGAGTGCGGCCGCGAAAGTGATCGAGCCGGTCGGTGCCGCTGCGCTGAGTTCGTTGGCGCGAAGCGCAGCCTCCAGGGCAGGTGGCATCCCCACCTGCGCGGCGACCTTCGGCCACTCACCGAGGACTTTGGCCTCGGTCCGCCAACCCTGTTCCCCCAAGGCCAGGACGATGGGCATCACGGCCGGGCTTTGACTGCGTTGCGGTGAGACCGGCACACGCGCAGTCCAGGTACCGCCGGTCCAGGCCTGCGTCCACTGGCCAGCCGTCTCTATGACTTCGTTGGTTTCGGGAAAGAACTGCAGTTCCTTGCCTCTCAACGCTGCCGGCAGGCCCACCACGCTCACCTTGAGGGAATTCCCCTCGAGGGTGACGCTGCTTTCACCTTGAATTGGCTTGGGCTGGGCAGCGAACGCCGCCTCAAAAGTTGCACCATGCAAAGCCGTGGCGCTGCGAACAGGTACCTTCAGCAGAAACTCGCCTTCCTCGGGAACGCATTCCTGTCGGCAGATCAGCCACTGGGCCTTCAGCTTGACAGGCAAATCGCCGGCCACCGAGGGTTTGAAGTCCGGGGTGATGGTGAGCGGGACCGGCAGCAAGACCGTGTTGTGGTAGCCGTAGTTGGCCAGCGAGCCGATGGGGAATTTTTTCGGCACCGGCCAGGCGATCTCGCCGGCCACCACGCCTGCGGGCAGGCTCCATTGCAGCTGCGTTGGCAAGCCCGAATCACCCGAGTTCTTCCAATACGTGTGCCATTCGGGCTTGTGCGCCAGCTGCAGCCCTAGCCAGACCGGCTTGCCCGGCTCGACGCCTTCAGGGGCGTGCGCCATCAGCTCCGCTCTCGCCCGTTCCGTGACGACCACGCTTTTGCCGCCGGTCTGGGCCAGCGCAGAGCAAGCGGCCACGCCCAGGAGCGCAAAAGTAAGGAGAAGGGATTTTCTGCTCATCGGGTATTCGGGCATGGGCGCTATAGACGTCCCCCACCCCGGTCAAAAATTGCTGCCATCGGGTCTGGCCCGGCGAAATATAGTCCTTGCCGGGCGACCAGGAGGCCAATCCCCGCAGGGCAACGGGATACCGAGCCCGCAGTTGACTCTGAAGCGGCTATAAGGTTCCCAATTGGGCTGCCGTTCACTACGGGTCCCAGACATGACCGCGACAAGCCCTTCATTTTCCCAGCTCGCCATCCGCTATGCCAGCTACCCCGCCATCCTCGGTGCGACGGCATTTGTTCTGTTGGTTCTGGTGGGCGACAGCCTGCCGTACTTCCCCACGGTCCCTCTCGTTGTCGCGGCTGCGCTGCTGGCGGTGGCGCTGCTGGAGCGTCGACTTCCGTTTCACCGCGAGTGGCTGCGCGACCATCGCGACGCCGCCTGCGATGCTGCCCATGCGGTGGTGAACCTGGCGATCCTCCTGAGCGTGCACGGGCTCATCGCTCTGCTGCCCTCGCAGTGGCTCCCCGACAGCATCTGGCCCACCGGCTGGCCGCTGCTTGCGCAAGCGCTGCTGGTGGGCCTGGTGCTGGACCTGAGCCTGTACTCCGTGCATTGGCTTAGCCATCGCTACGCCTGGATGTGGAAGTTCCATGCGATCCATCACAGCTCGGAGCGCCTGTACTGGCTCAATGGCGAGCGCCGGCACCCGCTCCACGCCATGATGATGGCCGGGCCGGGCCTGCTGATCGTTGTGCTGTTGGGCGCGCCGTCGCTGGCGGTGGGCGCATGGCTGGGCGTTCTCGCGGTGCACCTGGCCTTTCAGCATTCGAACCTGGACTACCGCGTGGGTCCGCTTCGCTACCTGGTGGGCGCGGCGGAAGTCCACCGCTGGCACCACAAGCGCGAGTACGAGGACGCGCAGGTCAACTTCGGGGAGTTCTGGATGGTCTGGGACCATGCGTTCGGCACCTTCAAGCTTCCGCGCCAGACCCTGGGGCCCGCCGACGTCGGCTTGTCCGATCGAGCCTTCCCGGTGCGCTACGCAGCGCAACTGCTCTATCCGCTGACGCAGCAGGACTCCGGGGCTGTGCGGGTCCGCGAAGAACAATTCGAGGCGGCCAGAATCGCTTTCAGGAGGGAGAGCGCGATCGCGCGAACCCAGGAACACGCCTGGGACTTGCCGGCCGCGTGGCGCGCGCACGAACTGGCTCACATCATCGGCCAGCCGTACCTGCGGCTGCACCTGCTCAGCCATTGGCAAATGCTCGGCCTGGCTTGGCGCACCGTCAATAGGGCTGAGTGCGGCGCGCAGGCCTTGCGGCTGATACTCACCCCCTTGGCCCACTTCACCGGCCGCATGCCGCCCTACAACGTGGGCACGCGGCGGGTCGGCCTGCTCGATACTGGGGGCTGGCCAACCGAGTTGGATCCGATGACATTGCAACGTCGCGAGGCCAGCAGATGACGATTTCCGAGGAACAGGCGCGCATCGCCGCCGAGTTGGGCGTGGCATCGGTTTTCAACCCCGATGCGGAGATCGCCCGCCGGGTCGGCTTCCTGGCAAGCTACGCGAAGTCGGCGCAGGCGCACACGCTGGTGCTGGGGATCAGCGGCGGAGTCGACTCCACGGTGACTGGCCGCCTGTGCCAGCTCGCCGTCGAAGCGCTCAGGACCGAGGGCTCCCAGATTCGTTTCATCGCCATGCGCCTGCCCTATGGCGCCCAGGCAGACGAGGTCGACGCGCAGCGCGCGCTCGCCTTCATCGATGCCGACGAAGCCTTGACGGTGGACATCAGGCCGGCTTCCGACGCGATGCTCGAGCGGACGAAGGCGGCGGGCATGCAGCTCAAGGACGAGTGGCACGAGGACTTCGTGCTGGGCAACATCAAGGCACGCCAGCGCATGATCGCCCAGTACGCCGTTGCGGGGGCCACCTCGGGACTGGTGGTCGGAACAGACCATGCAGCCGAAGCCCTGATGGGCTTCTTCACCAAGTTCGGCGATGGCGGCTGCGACCTGGCGCCGTTGTCGGGATTGACCAAGCGCCGGGTCAGGGCGCTGGCCCACGCCTTGGGCGCGGATGCCATGCTGGTCTCGAAGACGCCGACCGCCGACCTCGAGACCCTGCGACCGCAGCGCGCGGATGAAGCTGCGCTCGGTGTGACCTATCAAGCCATCGACGATTTCCTGGAGGGTCATCAGGTCGATGGCGCGTCGGAAAGAATCATCCTGGACACGTACAGGCGCACAGCGCACAAGCGGGCTCTTCCTGCCGTCCCATCGGCCGGGTGATAGACACGATGGACTCCAGGCCTGCAGAGCTTCGACGCGAAGTCGCAGGCGTGCGCGTTGCCGCCGCCAAGGGCACGGCGTTTTGCATCGGCGTGCTTGTGGCGAGCTACTTCCTTTTGCCATCGTTGATTGACTTTCCGCGTGATGCAATCGGAGCGCTAATTTTCACGTTGCGAGTGGATCTGTTTGTCCTGTTCTGGGTACTGGTGGGCGTGGGTTTGGTGTCGCACGCCCGCAGGCAGTCGATGCAGGACATCGCGGGCTCCGCCTTCGGCACTCCTTCGGAAACCATCCGGATCAAAATCGCCTTTCTTCAGAACACGCTCGAGCAGGCGGTGATCGCGATTGGTTCCCACATCGTCTTCAGTACGCTGGCGAGTGGCGATGCCTTGGCGCTGGTCGTCGCGGCGACCTTCCTGTTCGGCGTTGGCCGGGTCTCTTTCTACCGGGGCTATCCACGCGGCGCCGCGGCGCGCGCGTTCGGCGTGGTGACGACCGTCATTCCCGGCCTGTTGGCCTTTCTTGCCTCGCTCGTTCTCATGTCGCTACGCGTCGTCTTCGGCTGACGCGAAGGCGGCGGACCAAGTCCTCACGCCTGGCTCAGCAGTGCGGGGCGTTGCAGATAGGGCTTGACCCTGTAGCGACTTGAAGGTGTATCTTCAAGGCATTGAGAAAAACGGAGTAAAGCCATGACCTCGAACAACGCCTCGTGCGGCACGGCCGCATGCGAATCCCTCGCGAAGGAACCCCTGGTCGGCCGCGCCCAGCCCGTCACGAACACGGTCTTCTACATCGAGAAGATGGACTGTCCGAGTGAGGAGCGCCAGATTCGCGCGCGCCTGGGGCAAATCGCCGGTGTGGACTCGCTCGGATTCGACTTGGCGCAGCACAACCTCACCGTGACCCACCGGCTGCAGGACCTGGAACCGGTGACGACGGCCTTGGCCGAATTGGGCTTGCCTCCCGTGCCCCAAGGACGCGCCACGCGCACCGATCGGTTTCAGGTGCCCAAGATGGACTGCCGCAACGAAGTGGCGCAGATTCGCGAACGATTCGCCCAGCTCGAAGGCATTGGCGAGCTGGAGTTCGACCTCAAACAGCGCGTGCTGACTGTCCATCACCGGTTGCCGGACGTCGTACCGATCACGGACGCGCTCGCATCGATCGGCATGCCGGCGGCGGTGCCTCCCGCCGAGCACCCTGCGACTCGCTCAACATTCCGCGTCCCCAACATGGACTGCGTGAACGAGGAGCGGCAGGTGCGCGAACGCTTCGCCACCATGGCAGGTGTCGAGAGCCTGGAGTTTGACCTACCTAAGCGCAGCTTGACCGTCTCCCACCGCTTGGAAAACACCAGCGCGATCGTTCAAGCGCTCACGGAACTGGGGATGCCGCCACGCGACGAGTCAGCCGCACCCACGCTGCGCGCGGAACCGGCAACACAGGGAGTCGCGGCTCCCGCCGCAGCCGCGCGGACCGACACGTTCCGCATCGAAAAGATGGATTGCCCAACCGAAGAGAGCCTGATCCGCAAGCGCCTGGGCAATCTGCCCGGGGTGGCAGGCCTGGACTTCAACCTGATGCAGCGCAAGCTGACCGTGAATCACACCTTGCCGTCCACCGAACCCATTGTTCGCGCGCTCAAGGACATCGGCCTTCCTCCATCTGAGCCGGCGCCTGCCGCAGTCGGCGGCGCTCGGCAAAGCGTGTACCGCATCGAGAACATGGACTGCCCGACCGAAGAAGCGTTGATCCGCGACAAGCTGCAGCACATGCCCGGCGTGCAGGAACTTGATTTCAACCTGATCCAGCGCAAGCTGACCGTGGCCCACACGGTGGCCGCCGCGGACGTCGAGGCTGCGCTGCACGCGATCGGCATGAAGGCCGTGCCCGACACCGCTCCTTCGAGCGAGCTGGAGGAGGCGCCCAAGCCATCAGTGAGCCGGCGGCAGTGGGCCCTGATGGCCGTGGCCGGCGTGAGTGCCGGGGTGGCCGAAGCGATCGCCTTCAGCACCGGCAACGACAAGGCCTGGCCGGTCATTGCGCTGGCGCTAGTGTCGATCGCCACGGGCGGCTGGCCCACCTACAAGAAAGGCTGGCTCGCTCTCAAGAGCGGCATCCTGAACATGAATGCCCTCATGTCCATTGCCGTGACGGGTGCGATCCTGATCGGCCAGTGGCCCGAGGCCGCCATGGTGATGTTCCTGTTCGCGCTGGCCGAAGTCATCGAAGTGCTGTCCCTGGACCGCGCGCGCAACGCGATTCGCGGGCTGCTCGCGATGGCGCCCGAGAAGGCAACCGTCCAGCAGCCCGATGGCAACTGGCAGGAAGTGCCGGCCAAGACCGTAACGGTCGGTCAGCTAGTGCGCATCCGCCCCGGCGAGCGCATCCCCCTGGACGGGGTGCTGGAAAGCGGCCAGTCCGCGGTCAATCAGGCGCCGATCACCGGTGAGAGCATCCCCGTGGCCAAGGCCGTGGGCGACACGGTTTTCGCGGGGACCATCAACGAGACCGGCTCGTTCGTCTACAAGGTTACGGCCGAGGCCACGCATTCGACGCTGGCCCGCATCATCAAGGCCGTGGAGGAGGCGCAGGGCAGCCGCGCGCCGACCCAGCGCTTCGTCGACCAGTTCGCCCGCATCTACACACCCGCAGTTTTTGCCGTGGCGTTGGCCGTCATGCTGGTGCCGCCGCTGTTTTTCGGCGCAGCCTGGATGGATTGGATCTACAAGGCCTTGGTCCTCCTGGTGATCGCCTGCCCCTGTGCCCTGGTCATCTCCACGCCGGTGACGGTGGTGAGCGGCCTGGCCGCCGCCGCGCGTCGCGGCATCCTGATCAAGGGCGGCGCCTACCTCGAGCAAGGCCGACTGCTCAAGGCGCTGGCCCTGGACAAGACCGGCACGATCACCCAGGGCAAGCCTGTGGTGACCGATGTTGTGTCCCTCGGATCCGAGGCCGGCGATGCCTTGCAGCCGGCCGCGAGCCTGGCGACGCGTTCCGACCACCCAGTCTCGGGCGCGGTTGCCACCCATTGGAAAGAAATGCGCGGCGAGGGCCTGGGCGAAGTCGACGACTTCGAGGCGATCACCGGGCGCGGCGTCAAGGGCCGGATCGCCGGCCAGTGGTACTACCTGGGCAACCACCGGCTGCTGCAGGAACTGGGGATCAGCAATGAGGCCGCCGAGGCTGCCCTGAAGAAGCTCGAGGTCGAAGGCAAGACCGCGATCGCCATTGCCACCCCATCGGCCGCGTTGGCAGTGATCGGCGTTGCGGACACGGTGCGAGAGACCAGCCGGCAGGCCATCGGCGAGCTGCATGAATTGGGTGTGCGCACCGTGATGCTGACCGGCGACAACCAGCAAACCGCGAACGTGATCGCGAAGAGCGTGGGAATCGACGACGCGCGCGGCAGCCTCTTGCCCGAGGACAAGCTGAAAGCCGTGGAGGCCGAACTGGCGGCCCACGGCACCGTTGGCATGGTCGGCGACGGCATCAATGACGCGCCCGCGTTGGCGAAGTCCAGCATCGGGTTTGCCATGGGCGCCGCCGGCACCGACACCGCGATCGAAACGGCTGACGTTGCCCTGATGGACGACGACCTGCGCAAGGTTCCGGAGTTCATCCGGCTCAGCCGCAAAACGGGCGCGATCCTGAGGCAGAACATCGTGGTGGCGCTGGGCATCAAAGCGGTCTTTATGGTGCTTGCGCTGATGGGAATGGCCACCTTGTGGATGGCCGTGTTCGCCGACATGGGGGCGAGCCTGCTGGTGGTGTTCAACGGCCTGCGGCTGCTCAAGGCCAGGACTGCTTGAGCCGCATGCAAGCTGCGCCATCCGTGGGAGACTGGCTGCGGCATTGGCTGTACGACTGGGGCGGCGCCAACGCGGACATCTTCCTGTCTATCAACAGCGCCTTGCCCGATGGCCTGATCTGGCTACCCGAGGCGCTGACCTGGCTGGGCAGCTATTGGGGCGCACCCGCCGCCGCCGCGACGCTCTGGCTCACGTGCCGCAGCTTGTCCGGCAAAGAGCTTGCGGCGGCCAGGCTGACCCTCGGCAGATTCTTGGTCGGCCTCGCGCTGGCGATGACGTCCGGTGCCGTGGCCAAGATGGCGTTCGCCTTTCCCCGGCCTTGGAACGCGCTGGGCGACCGCGTGTTCCGCGTCGTGGGTACCCCCGACAGCCACTACACGCTGCCTAGCGGGCATTCCACCTATGTCGCGGTGCTGGCCGCAGCGCTTTGGCCGCTTCTGAACTGGCCTGCAAGATTCGCTCTGCTCGTGTTCGCGGTGGGTGTGGGCTGGTCGCGCATTGCGCTGGGGGCGCATTTCCCAGCCGACGTGCTGGCTGGCTTCGTTCTGGGTTGGGTGTGCGTGGCGGCGGCTGGGCCTCTCGCCCGGCGGGTCGCGCCGCGTATTCCGCTGGCCGGTGGAGCAGCGCGATGAATGCCGGCTTTGCCTTCGCCCTGCGCGGCGCTGATCACATCGACCGCGTCAACCGGCAAGTCGCACTGGTCGTACGCTGGGGCTTGCTGGCCAACGCATTGCTGATCGCGGGCAATGCAATCAGCCGCAAGTTCTTCGGTGTGGCGTCGTCCTCGATGTACGACGTGCAGCCGCACTTCTTCGCAGCGGCCGTGCTGCTGATGGCCGCGTACACCCTTAAACGCGACGAGCACGTGCGCATCGACGTGTTCTCCGGGCATCTCGGGCCCCGTGGGATGGCGTGGCTGGACCTGGTGGGGATCGCAGTAGTGCTGCTGCCGCTGTGCCTAGCTGCCGTCTGGGTCACGTGGCCGGAATTCGTGACGTCCTACGTCACCGGCGAGACCCGCGCCAGCCGCGAAAGCCTGAGCCAGTTTCCCGCCTGGATCATGAAAGGGATGATCCCGCTCGGCTTCCTGACGCTTGCGGCGCAGGGCCTGGCGGAGGCTGTGCGCTGCATCGCGTTCCTGGCCGGAGCGGCGCCACGGCCGCGCGCGGCCGAGCACGCCGACAGGCGCGGCTTCGCATGACGCCCGACCTGCTGGCACCGTTGATGTTCACCACGCTGGTGGTGATCCTCCTAGCCGGGTTTCCCGTGGCCTTTTCGCTCGCGGCGGTGGCCGCAGCATTCGGGGTGCTGGGTGTCGTTGTCGGGCAATTCCACGCGGCGTTCCTGCTGGCGATGCCGCTGCGGGAGCAGGGCGTATTCAACAGCGACAACTTTCTGGCCGTGCCCCTGTTCGTACTCATGGGACTGATCCTGGAGCGCACCGGTGTAGCCGAAGACATGCTGGTGGCACTGGGACGCCTGTTCGGCCGGCTGCCTGGAGGCCTGCTGTACGCCACAATCATCGTCGGTGCCGTGCTCTCCGCTATCACGGGTTTCGTGTCCGCTTCGGTCATCGCCATGGGCCTGATCGCGTTGCCGGCCATGCTCAAGGCCGGCTACGACGCGCGGCTCGCGACGGGCTCCATCGCGGCCGCGGGCACGCTGGCGCAGATGCTGCCGCCTAGCCTGGTGTTGATCGTCCTGGCCGAACAGGTCGAGGTTCCGCTGATCGACATCTTTCACGCCGCCTTGCTGCCCAGCGCCATTCTGGTGGGCCTGTACCTGCTGTTTGTGTTCGCCGCGGCGATGGCCTACCCGCGGCTGGCCCCGGCCATCTTGCCGCCGGCGGACCATTCGCGCGGCCGGGTCTGGATGCAGGCAGCCGCCGCCGCGGGCGTGCCCCTTGGGCTCATCCTCACCATCCTGGCGTCGATCTACTTCGGGGTGGCCACTCCCACCGAAGGAGGGGCCATCGGTGTGTGCGGCGCGCTGCTGATCGGCGCCGCCAAACGCAAGCTGGCAGATGGCCGGCTGTCTCAGGCACTCACCAGCACCGGAGTGCTCTGCTCGAGCGTGATCTTCCTGCTACTGGGCGCCTCGTTCTTCACACTGGTTTTTCGCGGCTTCGACGGCCAGGTCTGGATCGAAAGCCTGTTCAGCCACCTGCCGGAGGGGCAGCTCCCCTTCCTGATCTTCATCAGCGTGGGCATCTTCGTGCTGGGCTTCTTCCTGGACTTCTTCGAGATCGCCTTCATCGTCGTGCCGTTGATCTCGCCCGTGGCGCGCAAGCTGGGCGTGGACATGGTGTGGCTCACCGTGATGATCGCCGTCATCCTGCAGACCTCGTTCATGCACCCGCCGTTCGGCATCGCGCTGTACAACCTGCGCAGCGTGGCGCCGGCCAGCGTCCGGACTTCGCAAATCTACATGGGGGCGATTCCGTTCCTGATCATCCAGATGCTGATGGTCGCGATCCTGGTGGCCTTTCCTGGACTGGCGAGCACCGAGCAGACGCAGCAACGTATTTCCGATGAGGAAGTGGAGAAGGCGTTGCGGACCCATGAGGACGCGCCGAGCGCCGCGCCCAGCATCGAAGTACCCGAACCTGAAAAGAAGTAATGAACTATCCCAACCGCAGAGCCCACTGGTATTCCCTCGCGTTCGTCGTACTGGCGGCCGACCAGGCCGCCAAGAGCTCCATCGCCACGACCACACCGCTGGGCTGGTCGCATGAAGTGACGCCGTTCTTCAACCTGGTCCATGCACTGAATCCGGGTGCGGCCTTCAGTTTCCTGGCCGGCGCCGGGGGCTGGCAGCGCTGGTTCTTCCTGGCCATCGCGCTCGCTGCATCGATCTGGCTGGCATGGATGCTGTCCAAGCCGGTGAGGCGCCTCGAAGCCTTGGCCTACAGCCTGATCCTGGGAGGCGCCCTCGGCAACGCCTTCGACCGGGCGGTGCGCGGGCAGGTGGTCGACTACCTCGACTTCCACCTGGGCGGAAGGCACTGGCCGGCGTTCAACATCGCCGACATGGCGATCACGGCAGGGGCCGCCGCTCTGATCGCGGCGTCGTTTCTCGGACAGGGCAGCGCGAAACCTTCCTCTTCAAACGACGTCTGATGCGAAAGGGTTCTACCTGATTCGGACGATCAATACCGTCTGGCGCAAGGGAATTAATGAAGCTTAAAGCTGCTACAAGGCTGTCGGGGCACAATGGCGTTTCATCGACGGGGTTGTGCATGAAGATCGGCGAACTCGCAAAAATCACCGAGACCCAGGCGGAAACCATCCGCTTCTACGAGCGTGAAGGCCTGCTGCGCGAGCCGCCTCGAACCGAGGGGAATTACAGGCTCTATGAGGCGGAACACCTGGAGCGCCTGGCTTTCATCCGGCATTGCCGCTCACTCGACATGACGCTCGATGAGATCCGCGCCCTGCTGCGCTTCCAGGACGCACCGCGCGACAACTGCCACGCCATCAACGACGTGCTGGACGAACACATCGAGCATGTGGCCCGGCGCATCCGCGAACTCAGGCACCTGCAGCAGGAGCTGAAGGCGCTGCGCGAGCAATGCGACGGCGTGGCGGCCGAGTGTGGAATCCTAGACGGCCTGAAGAAGGTGAAGCATCAGAAACCGGGAGCGGTTCATGGAGGTGGCGTGCATGCCGCGACCGGACGGCGGCCGCCGCGCTCGATTCGCGCCTAGAGCTGATCGTCATGGCTATCGGTAGCAAGGAGCATGCGTAGAAGCAGCCAGATCGCATTGGTGGCCGCGCTGGTGATCGGATCGGCAGCGCTGGGGTTCCTTCTTCGACAAGCGCAAAAGCCGCAGGAGCCGGCACCGGCCGTCAGCGAGGCGCCAAGCGCCTCCGGCGCAAACACCACCACCGACCTGGACGGCGCGAAGTTCGTCCGCTGGGCTCAACCCCGAGAGCTCCCTCATCTGGCCTTCAACGACGAGAAGGGTCGGTTGGTCAGCCTGAAGGACTTTCACGGTCGCATGGTGCTGCTCAATCTCTGGGCGACGTGGTGTCCGCCGTGCCGCGAGGAAATGCCCTCCCTGGACCGCCTCAATGCCAAACGCCGCAGCGCCACGTTCGAGGTCGTTGCCCTCTCGCTGGACTCGCCGGAAAAGAGCCAGGCGTTTCTGCGCGCTATCCAGGCGCAAACGCTGCGCGGCTACACCGACCATCAAGGTGGCGCGCTTCGTACATTGGGTCTGGTCTCGGTCCCGACGACATTGCTGATTGACGCAAAGGGTCGCGAGATCGGCCGCACGGTGGGACCTGCGGCCTGGGACGGTCCTGCGGCCCTGAATCTCATTGACAGTATCACCAAGGAGCCAACCTGATCGCCGCTTACCCCGATGCCATGCCGCGCCGGCAATGGACGCTCCTGCTCGTCTGCTGGCTCGCCAGCCTCGCCTCGAGCCTGGGCAGCCTGTTTTTCAGTGAAGTCTTGGGGCTGGAACCCTGCGTGCTGTGCTGGTACCAGCGGATCGCCATGTTTCCACTCGTTCCCATCCTGGCCATCGGGCTGTATAAGCAGGACCTCTACAGCGTCAGGTACGCCTTGCCCCTTGCCGGCGCCGGAACGCTCATCGCGCTTTACCACTTCCTGCTCTACACGGGCTTTGTCCCGAAAGGCATGCAGCCATGCGGCAGGGGCCTGTCCTGCGCGGACGTGAAGCTGGAACTGGCGGGCTTCCTGACCATTCCCCTCATGTCGCTGCTCGCCTTCAGCCTGATCCTTGTGCTGCTCGTCGCGGCAACGAGGAAGTCGCCCCAATGAACAGACAACGTCTCATGGCCGTGCCGGCCATCCTGCTGCTTCTGGTCTTCGCCGTCGCGGCTGTCGCGTACAACCGCATGGAAGCCCGGAAGCTCGCCGAACTCGCGCGCCAGCCCAACTCGGTGTTCAATCGGCCGCACTCGCCCACCTACGGCCCTGCTGATGCCAAGGTACGCATCGTCGAGTTCTTTGACCCGGCGTGCGAAACCTGTCGTGCGTTCTATCCCCTGGTGAAGAATCTCGTCGACTCGCAACAAGGAAGGGTCCAGCTGGTCATGCGGTATGCGCCGTTTCACGCCGGCGCGGACAAAGCCGTGCAGGCGATGGAAGCCGCCCGGCTGCAAGGCATGTTCTGGCCAGTGACACAGGCATTGCTGAGACACCAATCGACCTGGGGCGCTGACCACAACCCCCGGCCCGACCTGATCTGGTCCATCGTCGACGGCACTGGCCTGAACATGATCAAGGCTCGCGACGATGCCGCCTCCCCTCAGGTCATCGCCAACATTGAGCAGGACCTTGCGGATGCTGCGGCACTGAACGTCACCCGCACGCCGGGCTTCTTCGTGAATGGCCGGCCGTTGAAGGACTTCGGCCATCAGCAACTGAAGGCGTTGGTCGAAGACGAAGTCGCTCTCGCTTACGGCGCTGGCGCCAATTAGGCCGGCTCTGCGCTTGTCCACGGCCCCAAGTCCTTTCAGCTTTCGGCCAGGAGTTTTTCGATCAGCTTGTGAAGCTCGGCGAAATCGGGCTGGCCGATGTAGCGCTTCACGATCTCTCCGCGCTTGTTCACAAGGTAGGTCGTAGGCGTCACGTTCACGTCGCCCCACGCCTTTGCCACAGTGCCGGTGTTGTCGATGGCGACCAGGAAGGGCAGCTTTCGTGTCTGGGCGAAGTTCACCACGTAGGCCGGAGGGTCGTAGCTCATGGCGATCGCGACCGTCTCGTAGCCGCGCGGCGCGTACTTCTCGTGGGTTCGGACAATCATCGGCATCTCAGCCACGCAAGTGGTGCAGCTGGTCGCCCAGAAATTGACCAGCGCGACCTTGCCCACGAAATCCGACGTCTTTTTCGAGCTTCCGTCGAGCAGTACAAACGTCGACTGTGGCGCCGTCGAGGAACCGAGGCTCAAGTAGACGGCGAGCGACAGCCCCAAAGCCATCGCGCCGATCAGAATGTGCACCTTCTTCATGGGCCCTTGGCTGCCGCTTTGGAGGCTTCCTCAAGAATCTCCCGGCCGCCGTTGGCCGCGATGCCGGCCACGATGACGCCCAGGATCAGGTCGGGAAGGTTGGAGCCGAACCACATGACCAGGATGCCCGCCATGAGGATCGCCAGGTTCACGATCGAGTCGTTGGTCGTGAAGATCGATGAGGCCTTGAAGTTCACGTCCTGGCCCCGATGGCGGCGCAGCAGGCGCAGGCAGAAGACGTTGATGCCAGCGTTCACGCCGGCCATGACCATCATCGCCGGCCCGACTGGCTCTTCGGCCCCCAGAAAGCGCCGGATGACTTCCACCAGCAGCATCACCGACAGACCGATCAGCAGCCAGCCGGACAAGCGCGCCGCAGCGACCTTGGCGCGAACCGAACGGCCGACCGCGTAGATGCCCACGGCATAGACGGACGCGTCGGCGAGGTTGTCCAGCGCGGCGCCGATGAGCGCAGTGGACGATGCCCATGTCCCGACGCCGAAGCCCAAAGCACTCTGGGCCAGGTTGATCGCGAGGACCGCACGCAGGATGCCCCGGTCTCTCGCGTTGCTCTGATCAAGGCCCTCCAGGCCGTCGTCATCGTCCATGCCAGTCGTCAACCGGACTTCTTCGCCAACCCGACAAGGTAGTCGGCGACCGCAAGCGAGCTTGCGTTGGACCCGGCCAGCGAGCCGGACGTCAGCCAACGGCCGTCAACTCCAAGAGAGGGTGTGCCTTCGATGTTGTAGCCGGCGGTCAATTGCGTTGCTTGCTTGGCCTTCCCCGCGACACTGAACGAGTTCATTGTTTCGACAAAGCGGGCAGACTCCACGCCATTCTTGGCGACGAAAGCGCCGATCTCTTCGGCGGTACCGAGGCGATGACGGTCCGAATGAATCGCCAGGAAGACCTTGGCATGCAGGCGCTCGACCAGACCCAGCGCTTCAATGGCGAAGTACAGCTTCTGGTGGATCACCAGGTCGTCGCGGAACGCCACGGGAATGCGACGGAACAGGACGTCGGGAGGCAGCCGTTTCTGCCAGGCATCAAGTGCAGGTTCGAAGGCGTGGCAGTGCGAACAACTGTACGCAAAGAATTCCAGGACTTCGACCTTCTTGACATCGCGGGTGGGTTGGCGCGTCGAAAGGGTCACATAGTGTTTGCCTTCCAGCGGTTTCTCCTGAGCAAAGGCGGCAAGAGGCACGCCGGCAAGTGAAGTCAAGGCGATAGCGGAAAAGTGGCGGCGAGTGGTCATGGCGATACTGGAGATTGTCTTGCACGGCGGCCTACAGCCGGAGGCTGCAGATTTGAAACCCTGAAGCCGGTAGAGAGTCAAGCCAGCGCCATGCGTCTGGCAGTCAATAGATCGATGCTAGGGGTTACCCGACATTCGAACCGGGAAATCCTGCAGCGAAACTGAGATCACCCCCACCAGCAGACAGGTGCGTCTGAGGCTGGCTTGCCGCCGAGGCTCATCCCCGAGGACGTCCAGCAGAGCGTTCGTCGGCTGGTGGACAGTGCTGCGATGCTTGAGACGGCGTAATCCGAGGTTCGACAGTACCGTGGCCAGCGGCACCATTCCTGTCGCTGGCCACTGCATTTCGCCTTATTGCAACGATGTGCCCGAGCGCACCACGACGGCGTATAGATCGGCAATCGTCGCCAACGCGCCCTCATGCAGCACCTCGGCCGACACATTCACCCCGCCCGTTCGGATGGGCCGCGTCGCGCGTGCATCGGCCACCACGGTGGGCTGGTTGCCGCGTAGAAATGCACCCTCGGCGGTGAACGTCACGCACATGTGGGTCATGAATCCCATGACGATGAACTGGCAGTCGGTGCGCGTGGAGATGGCGCGCAATCGGTTGGAAACCACCGACGAACCGCTTGAACGGATTTCCACAACCTGCGGCTTCAATACCACTGACACGCTCAACCGCGCATTCCGCAGGACCCTGGGCACCACGCCGGCCGAGTACCGCAGCCGGTTCAGGACAGTGTGCTGATCGCGCCCGCCTCGCCTGTCACTATCAGATCGTAGCTGCAACCTGCAGCGCTCTGCGCTCGAACCGCTCGGTCGCCGGAGTCGCTTGTACGTAGGGCCGCTGGAGGTACGTCACGACCTCGTAGGGGCCGTCGGCGAGCGGTCGCATACTGAGTCCCCATCCGTGAGCGCGCTCGATGCGCGATTGCGTAGAGATTCCCACGCCATGGCCTGCGGCGACCCTGAGCGCCAGCATCTCGAAGGAAGCCACGTACTGCGTGCTCTGCTGCCTCACCGCAGGAAGTGAAGACAACCGCTGATCCAGCAAAGGGCAACTCTCTGCCTGCCAGCGGAAGACAGGGTGATCCAGCAACTCGGCGATCGCGAGCTTGGCGTGATCCATCAAGGAGGATCGCAACGGCATAGCAATTGCCATGTGCTCGATCCACAAGGGTTGTGTATGGAGAGCCGAATCGGTCGCTCCTTGAAGCGACATCGCTGCGTCGTAATGGCCATCCTTCAGTCCCCCAAGAATCTCGTCACCTCTGACCTCAAGAAGCGCTATGGTGACCTCTGGCTCTTCGGCGCGTTGGAGCGCAAGCAGGTCCGAAAGCCTCGATGACGTTACGCCTGGCGCTATCGCAAGCCTGAGATGGGGAGGTTGGCTGATGACGGTGGGCATGTGAGCCTATAAAAGCGAAAAGCAGATCAGGTTCAGCCAACATGATTTGAATAGAGTGAAGTTTAACGTCTATAACTTTAACGTGGTTAATTTTCGCGGATTGTTCGACGCTTCTGCTGATGCAGAAGCCCACTATTCAGCCAGGTCGTCCCGCTGGCACGTCTACGTATGAGTCCGCTCCAGCAATGGCGTTCGGGCAGGCCGTACGCGCAGCTCGTGTCGCTCAAGCAATCGCTCAAGACGAGTTCGCAGCTCTGGCAGGCATTTCGCGCTCGCACATGGGCAAGATCGAGCGTGGCGAGCATGTACCCACGCTCCCCCTCATACTTAAAATTTCCATGGCGCTCAAGATCAGTGCGGCCGAATTGATCGCGGCAACGGAAAGCAATCTTCGCAATCCAACCGAGGCCTGAGATCGAGCGTTCCGAAGGGCAGCACCTTCCCTCAGTCACCCGAGTGCTCGCGCAGGCGCACGATAAATCGCTCCAGCGCCTCCGGCAAGTCGTCGCTATCGGGCCGAAGCAGATAGGTGGTGATCACCGCCGAATCAACGGCCAGGGGACGGATTACGACATCAGGACGCTGGCTGACTGCGATCCTGGCCGCGGTTGTGAAGCCGACACCATAGCCTGCGCCAACCAAGGTGAGCATCATGTCAAGCGAAGACACCTGCTCAGCGACGTTGGGTTCACGTTCCAGCGGCCGCAAGAGCCGGGCCAGTTCACGGCAGTAGCCTTCGCATACCTGTGGGTTGCACAGCACCAGAGGATGGCAGGCGAGTTCGTGCAGGGGAATCTTCTTGTGCGACAACAGCGGGTGCCTAGGAGGCATCGCGACCACCAACGGATCCTGCCAGATTGTTTCGGCCACGATGCCTTCGCCCACATCGGCAGCGTGCGCAAATCCGATGGTGAAGTCGCCTGATCGGAGTCCTCGCACTTGCTCGGCCAAGGGCACTTCGGACAGGCGAATCTCGATCTCCGGCTCTTCCTCGCGGCAACGGGCCAGGAACGCCGACAGCCGAGGATCAATCGCGCCGTCGGATACGGCAATGCGCAGGCTCCCTTGTGAGCCCGCTGCTACCGCTTTGACGTTCTCCCGTGCTTGTTCCAATACGGTAAACAATCTGCGAACGTCCTGCAGAAAGGCGACGCCCGCGGAGGTCAGCAGAGTTCCACGTCGATTTCGATCGAAGAGCACCACTCCTAACTCATCCTCAAGTTCCTTGATGGCTCGGGACAGCGGGGGTTGCTCGATATGCAGGCGCTCGGCCGCTCGGGTGAAGTGCAACTCTTCTGCTAGGGCTACAAAACAACGAAGGTGTCGCAATTCCATGGATCAGAGCCCCAAGATTGAATGCATGAATTGCTTAACCATTGTTCAGTTCACCCCTGACAGAGTGATGAGCAGATGATTATTTTTTTGTAAGGATCAATGCAA